>Ga0194129_10001015_pt1 | contig 48965 bp, 51 predicted proteins | sample TA2KigCa35mmetaG_FD_150862 | JGI IMG/M metagenome (GOLD analysis project Ga0194129, IMG submission 150862) | Freshwater microbial communities from Lake Tanganyika, Tanzania - TA2015038 Kigoma Deep Cast 35m | ecosystem: Environmental > Aquatic > Freshwater > Lake | place: Tanzania: Lake...
AAATCTCTGAGGATGTTGATTCAGCGACTGCATCATCGGTATTGACTTCCAAAGAGGATTCTTCGGCGGCTACCGATGCCTCCATTGGAGACTCATCCATTGGGGCTGCATCCATTGGGGCCTCCTCCACGGACGCCTCGCTAACAAGGACTGCAGCTGTTTCTTCTTCAACGCTCGCTTGATCCATTAATGGGGTGGCGGGAGCGACAGAACTTACGGTTTTCTTGGAGGACGAACGGCTACGACGGGTGGTTTTGGCTTTGCGTGATGCTGAATCGGCCAACAAAAGTTCATTAAAATCAACCAACTCCATCATGCACATTTCAGCTGCATCACCCAAACGGAAACCCGTTTTGATTATCCGGGTATATCCCCCTGGTCTGGTTGCAATTTTTTCGGCAACCTGTCCAAAAAGTTCCTTAACAGCTTCTTTGTCTTGCAAATCCGCAAAAACCATGCGACGATTGTGCATAGTATCTGCTTTGGATCGGGTCAAAACAGGCTCAACAAATTTACGCAATTCCTTGGCTTTGGCCAGGGTGGTGTTAATTCTTTTGTTAAGAATCAGAGAGACGGCCATATTCCGTAACATCGCCTTGCGATGCCCGTAGGTACGACTCAAATGGTTAATGCTGTTTCCGTGACGCATAGCTAAGGGGATTAATCTTCGTCGAGTTTGTATTTGTTAATATCCATTCCAAAGGTGAGGCCCTTTTCACGCACCAAATCCTCGAGTTCAGTGAGTGATTTACGACCAAAGTTGCGGAATTTGAGCAAGTCAGCAATGTCAAATTTAACTAGATCCGCTAAGGTGCGGATTTCAGCGGCCTTGAGGCAGTTATAGGCCCTAACGGACAAATTCATATCGCTGAGATTGGATTTCAGCAATTTGCGCTTGGCCAAAAAATCTTCATCAATTACCATGGCTTGGTCGTCACCAGCTATTTCAAGAGCCATGGTTTCGTCCGAAAACAAAGCAAAATGCTGAATCAAAATGCGGGCAGCCTCTTTCAATGCCTCTTCGGGGTGCACCGAACCGTCTGTAACAACATCCAGGAGCAGTTTCTCGTAGTCAGTCTTTTGCTCAACACGGGTGTTTTCAATTTGGTATTTAACATTTTTGACCGGAGTAAATACCGAATCAATAGGGATTAAACCCAACAAGCCTTCTTCGGTTTTGTTATCTTCGGCAGCAACGTACCCTCTCCCTTTGCGGATCGTAAGTTCCAACTCCAGGGTGATTTTGCCGTCCATGGTACAAATCTGCAAATCGGGATTCAAGATCTTGAAGTTGCTAGAAAATTGCTCGATATCCCCTGCCATGAATGCGCCTTTTCCCTTAAGGATCACGATAACTTTTTCCCCATCGATGGCATCACCCACAGGTTTAAAGCGAACCTGTTTAAGATTGAGGATTAGCTCAATGACGTCTTCAACCACCCCTTTAATCGTAGAGAACTCATGGTCAACACCAGGAATTCGAATGGATGAAATGGCATAGCCCTGCAAGGATGACAGCAGGATTCTACGCAAGGCATTACCAATAGTCACCCCGTACCCGGGCTCAAGAGGCTTAAACTCAAAAGAGCCTTGAAACTCGTTGGCCTTGTGCATGATAACCTTCTCAGGCTTCTGGAAAACAATAACAGACATGGAAAATATTTAGGTTCAGAAATAAATTACTTGGAATACAATTCGACGATAAGCTGTTCTTTGATGTTCTCTGGAATTTGGTCACGCTCGGGGAAATCCACGAATCGACCTTCCATCTTCTCTTTACTCCATTCAAGCCAATTGAACTTTGAAACCATTTTAGCGCCCACGGCGTCCACAATAACTTCAAGGTTTTTGGACTTCTCGCGTACGCCTACATAATCGCCGGGGTGCAACTGATAGGATGGGATATTGACAACCCTTCCATTGACCACGATATGCCGGTGGGATACGAGCTGGCGTGCAGCTTCCCTGGTAGGGGCTATCCCCAAACGAAATACGGTATTATCCAATCGCGCTTCCAAGAATTTCAGCAAGTTTTCGCCGGTACTTCCCTTCTTGCGGTTGGCCTTGTCAAAGGTCAAGGAAAACTGACGCTCAAGGACGCCATACGTGTACTTAACTTTTTGCTTTTCACCCAACTGTACGGCGTATTCCGATTTTTTGGGTGAGCGCTTGGATGGGCCGTGTTGGCCTGGTCCATACTGCTTCTTTTGCAAAATTTTGTCAGGCCCAAATATGGGCTCTTTGAAGCGACGGGCGACTTTGGTCTTGGGACCGATGTATCTGGCCATGATAATGAATATTGTTTACAGCAATGAAATAAATGACGAAGAATTAAACGCGACGACGTTTGGCAGGACGGCAACCGTTATGCGGCATCGGAGTGACATCGTTGATTGCGGTTACTTCAATGCCTATAGTAGCCACTGCACGAATTGCTGACTCGCGACCCGCTCCAGGTCCTTTGACGAAAACCTCTGCACGACGCATTCCCAGATCGTAAGCAACCTTGGCGCAATCGGATGCGGCAACCAGCGCTGCATACGGCGTGTTCTTTTTGGAGCCTTTGAAACCAGCCTTACCGGCGGAGGCCCATGATATCACTTGCCCTTCGGAATTGGTAACCGATACAATGATGTTGTTGAATGTCGAATGCACATGAACCTGCCCGGTGGCATCCACGCGGACAACGCGCTTCTTAACGACTTTGGTTGATTTGGCCATTGGAGTTTTTATAGATGATTTTAATCAAAAAAGACAAGGATTACTTCGTTACTTTTTTCTTGTTCGCAACAGTCTTGCGCTTACCTTTTCTTGTCCGAGAATTGTTCTTGGTGCGCTGACCACGCAGGGGTAATCCCTTACGGTGACGCTGACCACGATAACACCCGATATCCATGAGGCGCTTGATATTTAACTGAACCTCAGAGCGTAGTTCGCCCTCCACACGGAACTCGTCCGTGATGAGTTTTCGAATCACATTCAATTGTTCGTCAGACCATTCACCTACTTTGGTGTTCATGTCCACACCGGCGTTGGTCAGAATTTTCCTTGAGGAAGACCTTCCAATTCCGTAGATGTAGGTGAGGCCAATTTCGCCTCTCTTGTTGCGGGGTAAATCAATACCAGCTATCCTTGCCATAATATTATCCTTGTCTTTGTTTAAACTTTGGGTTCTTTTTGTTGATGACATAGAGCTTGCCTTTGCGGCGAACCACTTTGCACTCTATGCTTCTTTTTTTGACGGAGGTTTTGACTTTCATGGGTCCTCGATTGAAATGCTTGGGCGTTGTGAATTGGAGGTTATTGGAAACGATTTACTATTATTTCGATGAATCTTTCTTGGTAGCTGGTAGATATAATTGGGTTAATAACGGTAACAAATACGGCCTTTGGTAAGATCGTAAGGAGACATTTCGACTTGCACCTTGTCACCGGGCAGAATTTTGATGTAATGCATTCTCATTTTACCAGAAATATGGCAGATGATGACATGACCATTCTCAAGCTCCACTCGGAACATGGCATTGGACAAAGCTTCCAATATGGTACCATCTTGTTTGATTGAGGTTTGCTTGGCCATGGGTTGAATTAAGCGCGAGGGCCCTCCATAATGTTATTGGACCGGCCTTTGATGCGACCTGATTTCATCAGACCATCGTAATGACGATTCAACAAATGAGTCTCGATCTGTGCCAAACTATCCAAAATAACTCCTACAAGAATTAACAGGGAAGTACCCCCAAAGAATTGAGCAAATTGGGAATTGACCCCCAAAATGATGGCAATTGCAGGCAATATGGCAACCGCAGCCAAGAAAATTGAACCAGGCAAAGTAATTCGAGCCAAAACATCATCAATATAATCGGCGGTGCTGCGGCCCGGTTTGACACCTGGGATGAAGGCCCCGTTTCGCTTAAGATCTTCTGACATTTGGTTGGCATTAACCGAGAGAGAAGTATAGAAATAGGTAAACACCACAATAAGCAAGGCCAAAACAATGTTATAAGTGACCCCTGTGTAATCAACAAAGGCCGCCATCACCCCGGCACTGAAATCGGAATCCGGAAAAAACTGAGCAATCGTTGTGGGAAGGAACATGATCGCTTGGGCAAAAATGATGGGCATAACCCCGGCAGCATTCACTTTGATCGGTACATGCTGGCGCTGACCCCCGTAAACACGGTTACCCACCACTCTTTTGGCGACTTGCAATGGGATTTTCCTGGTGCCTTGAACAAGGAGGATGGTTAGGCCCACCACGACGGCAAGCATTGCAATTTCCACCAAGAAGGGAATCAAGCCACCCCCTCCAGAACCGGAACGGAATTGGAATTCGGCAATCAAGGCATCCGGAAGCTGCGCGATAATCCCCACCATAATGATCAACGATGTCCCGTTGCCAAGACCTTTGTCGGTGATTTTCTCGCCCAGCCACATGACGAACATAGTCCCTGCGGTGAGGACTACCACGGTGGACAAGACGAACGAGAAATCCAAAGTATCGCCACTACGCAGAATAATGGCATCCAAGGATTGTGCTTTGAGGTTGATTAGAAAACCAAATGCCTGAGCCGCGGTCACGGCGATAGTGAGGTAACGAGTTATTTGGTTGATTTTGTTTCTTCCGCTTTCACCTTCTTTCATCATTTTCTGAAAAGAAGGAATAACCATACCCATAAGCTGAACTACAATGGAGGCGGAGATATAAGGCATGATTCCCAAGGCGAAAATCGATGCCCTGGAAAAGGCACCACCCGCAAAAAGATCAATTAAGCCCGTCAAGCCTGCAGACCCCCCGGTTGGATTCATTTGTTCCAACATCACAGGATCAACCCCGGGTAATACCACATAGGAACCCAGTCGATATACCAGCAACAAACCGAAGGTCAAAAGGATTCTGTCCTTGAGTTCCTCGATGCGGAATATGTTCCTAATGGTCTGAATAAGTTTGTTCATGTCCTCGATTTTTTAGGCCCCTAAAGCACTAACAGAACCTCCTGCGGCCTCAATTCTGGATTTGGCTGATGCACTAAAGGCGTGGGCCTCTACTTGAATGGCTTTGTTCAATTCCCCGCGACCGAGAATCTTGATTCGGCTACCCCGTGAGGCGCCAAAACCATGTTCAGCAAAGAAAGCTGGGTTCATCACCGTGGCTCCATGCTGGTCGCAAAGGGTTTGCAATTGGTCTAAATTCACCGCAATGTATTCCACACGGTTACGGCTTTTGAAGCCGAATTTGGGAACGCGTAATTTCAGCGGCATCTGACCACCTTCGAAACCGGGTTTTGACGAATAACCCGTACGGGCCTGGGCGCCTTTATGTCCCTTGGTTGAGGTACCCCCTCTACCAGAACCTTCGCCCCGACCAATGCGTTTGGTTTTGTGTACACTGCCTTCTGCAGGCATCAATTTGCTTAGGTCCATAATTAAATCTCCTCAATTTTGATCAAGTGTTGAACTTTGGCCAGCATGCCGAGCACTTGTGGGGTACCTTCATGACGGACCGATGTTTGATTCTTCTTCAGCCCCAATGCAATCAGGGTGCGCTTTTGGCGTTCTGTACGGCCAATTGCGCTTTTGACTTGGGTAATTTGGTAAGTTGCCATGGTCTGTAAAGGGATTAACCGTTGAAAACTTTGGAAATGGGAACAGAGCGCTGTTGAGAAACCGTATGCGGATCCCTCAAGGCTCCCAATGCAGCAATCGTAGCTTTGACTACATTGTGCGGGTTGGATGAGCCTTTGGATTTGGCAAGGACGTCGGTAATTCCGGCACTCTCCAACACGGCACGCATGGCACCACCGGCGATAACACCGGTACCGTGCGATGCAGGCTTAATGTAAACCAATCCACCACCGAATTTGCCTTCAGCATCATGGGGGATGGTGCCTTTGTAAACTGGAACTTTGATCAGCGATTTTTTGGCATCATCGATGCCTTTGGCTATGGCTTCTGAAACTTCTTTGGCTTTGCCGAGACCGTACCCTACGATACCTTGCTCATCGCCGACCACCACGATGGCCGAAAAGGAAAAAGTACGTCCCCCTTTGGTCACCTTGGCTACCCTTTGAACGGCAACCAAACGGTCTTTGAGTTCAATCTCGCTGGCTTTAACACGCCGAATATCTGTAGTTGACATAATTGTTTGTGTAAAAAATTAAAATTGTAAACCCCCTTCACGTGCACCCTCTGCAAGGGCCTTGACCCTTCCGTGATACAAATAACCTCCACGATCGAAAACAACAGAGGTAACACCGGCTGCAAGAGCTTTTTCGGCCAACAATTTGCCAACAGCGGCGGATTGTTCAAGGCGACGAACCTTCATATCCCTCATCGACTTCTCACGGGTTGAGGCTGCAACCAAAGTGCGACCGTTCAAGTCATCAATAATCTGTGCATAGATTTCGGTATTGGAACGGAAAACAGATAAGCGGGGACGCTCCACAGTGCCCGCAATTTTTTTGCGGATTCCCCTGCGAATTCTGGAGCGGCGTTCGGTACGATCGTAGGACATGAATGATATAGGATAGTGTTAGACGTTTGTAATTATTTTTTGGAGGCAGATTTACCGGCTTTCTTACGAAGAATTTCGCCGACAAAACGAATACCCTTGCCTTTGTAGGGCTCTGGTGCACGCAGGGACCGAAGTTTGGCGGCAACCTGTCCAAGCAATTCTTTGTCGTGACTGGACAAGGTTACAATTGGATTCTTACCCTTTTCGGTTAGGGTAGCGATTTTTACCTCTTTGGGGATTTGCATGATAATCTCGTGCGAATATCCCAAGGCGAGTTCCAACAATTGACCGTTGGCATTGGCGCGGTATCCTACACCAACCAGCTCTTGTTGGAGGGTGTAGCCTTCGGAGACTCCTTTGACCATGTTGGCCAACAAGGCCCTGTACAAACCATGCAAAGCGCGATGGCGTTTGCTATCCGTAGGTCGTGTGAAGGTGGCAACACCGTCGGTGAGATCAAGAAGGATGTCCGGATCCATTTGGCGAGAAAGCTCACCTTTGGGACCTTTCACCGTGACCAATTGGTGAGCCACCTGAACCTGAACCCCGGATGGGATGGCGAGTGGAAGTTTACCTATTCGTGACATGATATTATTCAGATAATGTTAAAACAAATAATCTGTGAATTAAGAAACGTAACAAAGAACCTCACCGCCAACATTGTGCCTACGGGCTTCTTTGTCGGTCATGATGCCTTTGTTGGTAGAAAGGATAGCGACCCCCAAACCGTTGATAACGCGAGGCATTTCTTCCACACCCTTGTAAGAACGAAGACCGGGACGACTTACCCGCGTTAATTCGCGGATGACCGGCTCCCCGGTTCCTGGGATGTATTTGAGGGCGATTTTGATGTGACCCTGTGGGCCCTCATCTTCAAACTTGTAGTTCGCGATATAGCCCTTGTCAAACAAAACCTTGGTAATGGCTTTCTTCATGTTGGAGGCAGGGATCTCGACGATGCGATGCCTGGCCTTCATGGCATTACGAAGGCGAGTTAAATAATCGGCAATTGGATCTGTCATGGTGTAATATCGATGAGGATGCTTTGGAGGTTTGTGGCCTTAATAAATTGAAAAAAGATTACCAAGAAGATTTGGTCACGCCAGGAATAAGACCGGCAGAAGCCATTTTCCGGAACAGCACCCTGGAGATTCCAAACTGGCGCATGAAACCGCGGGGACGACCCGAAATGCTGCAACGATTATGCAAACGAACCGGCGATGCATTGCGTGGGAGTTTTTGAAGACCGATAACGTCACCTGCTTCTTTGAGGGCTTTACGCTTGGCGGCGTAGCGCTCAACGGCTTTGAGCCGCTTAACGTCTCTGGCTTTGATACCTTCTTTGGCCATGGTTAATTCTTTGAAGATTTGAATGGAAGACCCAACTCTGCGAGAAGCGCTTTGGCTTCTTCGTCGTTGCGAGCGGAGGTCACGAAAGTGATGTGCATACCGTTAATCTTGTTGACTTTGTCAATATTGATCTCCGGGAAAATGATTTGTTCAGTGACGCCGAGGGTATAATTACCACGACCGTCAAATCCTTTGGCGGGAATACCCTTGAAGTCGCGGACCCTGGGCAATGCCACAGCAACCAAACGGTCGAGGAACTCGTACATGCGCTCATTGCGAAGGGTCACCTTGACCCCAATCGGCATTTTCTCGCGAAGTTTGAAATTCGAAATCGCTTTTCTTGACAAAGTCGAAACCGCTTTCTGACCGGTGATTTGAGTAATTTCCCCAATAGCGTTGTCGATAAGCTTCTTGTCGGATACGGCTGCACCTACCCCTTGGTTAATACAAATTTTGGTCAAGCGAGGAACTTCCATTACGTTCTTGTAACCGAACTTCTCCTTGAGGGCTGGGATCACCTCTTCGGCGTATTTGTTTTTGAGTCTTACGTGATAATTCATGAGGGAATAATTTCCTGATTGATTTTGGCAAAGCGAACGATTTCTCCAGCATCATTGAGCTTGCGCCCAACACGGGTTGGCTTGGAGCCCACAAGGAGTTTGAGGTTCGAAATATGAATAGGGGCTTCTTTCTTGATGATACCACCGTTGGGCGAAGCCGCAGATGGCTTGGTATGACGGCTAACCAAATTGAGACCCTCCACCACGGCGCGGTTGGTTTCACGCTTCATTTCGAGAATACGACCTTGCTTGCCTTTGCTATCTCCAGCAATAACCTGCACCATATCCCCCTTGCGGAGTTTGGGTTTGGCAACCGGTATTTCGTGTACTTTGGATTTTTTCATAACAATAGAATATTAAAGGACCTCAGGGGCCAAAGAAACGATTTTCATGAATTGCTTCTCACGCAGTTCCCTGGCTACCGGGCCAAAGATGCGGGTACCCCTCGGTTCGTCTTGGGCATTCAAGAGCACGACCGCGTTATCGTCGAAACGGATGTAGGACCCGTCCCTGCGGCGAACTTCCTTGGCAGTTCGGACAACGACAGCCTTGGAAACAGTTCCTTTCTTGGCATTCCCTGTGGGGATGGCCGATTTGATAGAAACCACAATCTTATCACCTACACTGGCATAGCGCTTGCCGGTGCCTCCAAGGACGCGAATGCAAAGCACCTCTTTGGCGCCGCTGTTGTCGGCTACTGCCAGTCTGCTTTCCTGTTGTACCATGATTGATTATTGATGGTTAGGGGTTCTTAATTTGAATTACTTGGCTCTTTCAATGATTTCCACCAAACGCCAACACTTGTTTTTGCTAAGGGGGCGGGTTTCGACAATACGGACCCTGTCACCCACATTGCATTCGTTTTGCTCATCGTGGGCCATAAACTTCCTGGAACTTTTCATAAACTTGTGGTACATGCTGTCTTTCACCTTTTTCTCTACTGAGATGGTGATGGACTTGTTCATTTTGTTGGAAACCACTACGCCAATTTTCTCTTTACGTGCAGCGCGTTGAACAGCTGTTGAAGCAGCGGTTGTTGTAGGGGTAACGGCGGATTGATTATCTTCCATGGAGCAGATGATTAGGCGTTAGGGGTTTGGCGCAAACGGGCGTTGAGTTCGGTCATGGTTCTTGCGACTTCTCTACGTGTTTCGCGGATGCGCATTGGGCTTTCGACGGCTGAAACCACTTGGGTGAAGCGAAGCTTCTGAAGGGTGGCCTTTTCGTCCCGAATGCGTTCTTGCAATTCGGTAACGCTAAGGGATTTAAGATCTGTTTTTTTCATGAGTACAGCGAAAAATGATTCGGAGATCGGAGGATTTCTTACGTTGATGAACTAGGATTAAGCGCTCTTCGCTTCGGTTACGTAGTCGCGACGAACCACAAAGGAGGTGGAAACGGGGAGCTTTTGGGCAGCCAATCGTAGCGCTTCACGGGCTACATCCAAGGGAACCCCTTCGGCTTCGAAAATCAAGGTACCAGGCTTCACCACAGCCACCCAATATTCGGGTGACCCTTTACCCTTACCCATACGCACCTCGGCAGGCTTCTTGGTGATGGGTTTGTCCGGAAAAATTCGAATCCAAACTTGACCCTCCCTTTTCATAAAGCGAGTAACCGCTATACGAGCTGACTCAATCTGACGCGAAGTAATCCACTTAGCCTCAAGGGATTTGAGTCCAAAGCTGCCGAAGGACAATTCGGCTCCTCGTGTAGCCATTCCATGCACCCTGCCTTTGTGGGTTTTGCGGAACTTGGTTCTTTTTGGTTGTAACATGGTTCTTAAATTACCAATTCACTTAGTTTCTATTGCGACGATCCCCACCACGGCCTTCGGAGCGACCCTCCCCACGTGGACCACGACGGTCTCTGCCCCCTGGACGATCCCCGCGACCCCCTTGTTCGGAACGTGGAGCCCCGGAGCCGGCGCTTACGCCAACATTGGGCGAAAGATCTCTTTTGCCGAATACTTCACCGCGGCATATCCACACCTTTACGCCAATTTTGCCGTAAACGGTTTGGGCCTCTTTGAGCGCGTAATCAATGTCTGCGCGCAATGTATGCAATGGAATACGGCCTTCTTTGTATTGCTCTGTACGGGCAATTTCAGCTCCACCCAAACGGCCAGAAACCATGACTTTGATTCCTTCTGCATTGAGTCGCATGGTGCTCGCCAAGGCCATCTTCATGGCTCGACGGAAAGAAACTCTTCCCTCTAGTTGTCGGGCAATGTTCTCCGCAACCAAAGCTGCTTCCAACTCAGGTTTTTTGATTTCGTGGATATTGATTTGAATCTCTTTCTGGGTCAATTTCTTGATTTCCTCCTTGATTCGATCAACCTCTTGACCCTGCCTGCCGATAATGATTCCTGGGCGGCTGGTGTGAATGGTGATGATAATCCGCTTTAGCGTTCGCTCCAAGACAAGCTTGGACACACCGCCGTTGTTGATACGGGCGTTGAGGTAACGGCGGATTTTGTCATCTTCCAGAATTTTGTCAGCGTAGTTTTTGCCGCCAAACCAGTTGGAATCCCAGCCTTTGATGTATCCCAGCCTTAGGCTGATTGGATTGGTTTTTTGTCCCATTCGATTATGCGTTTTCGGTATTGACGGATGCATCCACCACGATGGTGATATGATTGGATCTTTTGAGAATACGATGACCTCTTCCCTGAGGAGCTGGACGAAGTCTTTTCATCATACGTCCCCCATCCACAAAAATTTTCTTTACGTAAAGGGAGGAGGACTCAAGACTTTGGTCTTCGTTTTTACGCATCCAATTGGCTACGGCTGACATTAATAATTTTTCGAGGCGGATTGAAGCATCCTTCTTGGAAAACTTCAACAAACCCTGGGCTTGGTCTACCTGACGACCCCTAATCATATCGGCCAGAAGACGCATCTTCTGAGGCGATGTTGGACAATCTCTGAGTATAGCTTGTGCTTCCATGATTAATTTATTTGCGGTTTCCAGAGTGACCGCGGAAAGTACGGGTTGGTGAAAACTCACCCAGTTTATGGCCAACCATGTTTTCGGTGACATAAACCGGAATGAACTTATTACCGTTGTGGACAGCGATAGTATGTCCAACAAATTCAGGTGTCACCATGGACCTTCTGGACCATGTTTTGACAACTGTTTTTTTGGAGCCGTTGTTCATGGCCTCGATTTTCCGTTCGAGGGTATATTCCACAAAGGGGCCTTTTTTGAGAGAGCGGGGCATAAGAATTAGAGAATAAAAGTCAGACGAATACAAGGAATTAACTACGACGCTTCACGATGAGGCGATCGGATGGGCGCTTACCTCTGCGGGTTTTGTATCCCTTGGAAGGAATCCCTTTGCGGGAGCGCGGGTGTCCCCCGGAAGCGCGTCCTTCACCACCACCCATAGGGTGATCCACAGGATTCATCGCGACACCACGAACACGGGGACGGCGACCTAACCAGCGAGATCTACCAGCTTTACCGCTAATTTCCAACAAATGGTCCTCGTTCGATAGGGTACCGATGGTAGCCGTGCACGATTGCAAAACCATCCTTGTTTCACCAGAAGGCAACTTGATGATGGCGTATAGACCATCTCTGGCAGCAAGTACCGCGGAATTGCCGGCAGAACGGACCATTTGACCTCCACGGCCTGGGCGTAGTTCAATGTTATGGATACTGGACCCCAAAGGCACATCCGATAAGAACATGCAATTTCCGGTATCCGGGGTGGCTTTTTTGCCAGCCATCACCTGATCGCCTACCTTCAAACCTTTGGGAGCGAGGATATAACGCTTTTCGCCGTCTGTGTAGAACAGAAGGGCGATGAAGGCCGAGCGATTCGGATCGTATTCAACGCTTTGGACAGTGGCAGGGACATCGTGTTTGTCTCTGCGGAAATCCACCAAACGGTACATCCTTTTGTGTCCCCCCCCGATGTAGCGCATGGTCATGCGACCATCACGGTTACGTCCACCGGATTTGGACAAGGGTGCCATGAGGGATTTCTCAGGCTTATCGGTAGTAAGCTCCGAAAAGGAATTGGATACCTTGAAGCGAAGGCCGGGGGTTAGCGGCTTAAATCGTTTAACTGACATAACAATAGTTTATAGGCCGGAATAATAATCAATGCTTTCTCCTGCCTTAAGCGTCACAATAGCTTTCTTGAACGAATCGGTACGACCACGGACCAAACCGCCTTTGGTGTTACGATTCCGGGAATTGCCTGCATAACGCATGGTGTTCACAGACTCCACGGTCACACCGTACATGGCCTCCACGGCGGTACGGATTTGGATTTTGTTGGCCCTTTTGTCCACTTTGAAGGCATACTGCTGATGCTTCTCCGCAAGGCGGGTCATTTTCTCGGTTACAACCGGCTTCTTAAGCGTTTCCATGAGAATTAGCTAAGGGTTTCTTGGATTTTGGCGACAGCACTGTGCTGGATCAGCAAACAATGTGCATTCATCATGTCGTAGGTATTCAAATCCTGGGCCAGCATAACGCGGGCATTGGGGATATTCCGACCTGAAAGCACGAGGTTCGTCTCTTTGTCCCCGGTCACCAGGATGACCTTACGACCTGCAAGTTGGAAACCATTGAGAAGGTTTACGAACTCTTTGGTCTTGGGCTTATCCATGGAAAAGTCTTCAATCACGAACAGCTGATTGCCTTGAATCTTGTAAGAAAGTGCAGAGCGGCGGGCCAATTGGCGGAGCTTTTTATTCAATTTGAAGGAATAATCCCTGGGTTTAGGACCAAAAACGCGAGCACCTCCATAGAGCAATGGGCTGTTGATATCGCCACGACGTGCTCCCCCGGTTCCTTTCTGACGAAAAAGCTTGCGTGTTGATCCGCTCATTTCGGATCTTTCTTTGGCTTTAGACGTACCCTGACGACGATTGGCGAGGTGCAATTTCACATCAAGATAAATGGCGTGATCATTGGGCTCAGGGCAGAAAACCTGATCATCCAAAACAACCTTGCGGTCGGTGACTTGGCCTGAACGAGAGTAGATAGCGGTTTCCATGACGATCTTATTTGCGAACTAAAACCCATGACCCGTTGGCACCAGGAACAGAGCCTTTTACGACCAGCAGATTTTGTTCGGGATATACTTTAACAATTTGTAAATTTTGAGCGGTACGACGCACGTCACCAGTTTGACCCGCCATGCGCATGCCTTTGAAAACACGGCTTGGGAAGGAGGATGCACCCAAGGAACCAGGCGCTCTCAATCGGTTGTGCTGACCATGGGTTTGTCCACCAACACCGCCAAAGCCATGACGCTTGACCACCCCTTGGAACCCTTTACCCTTGGTGACTCCGATCACATCAACCTTATCACCTTCGTTGAAGAGGGTTACATCCACTTGATCTCCCAATTGAAGATCGCGATCGAAGCCATGAAATTCAGTAACCTTGGCTTTGGGGCCAGTTCCTGCCTTTTTGAAGTGACCAATGGCAGGCTTGTTCGAGGATTTCTCTTTACGATCACCGTAGGCAAGTTGAATCGCCTCGTAGCCGTCCTTGTCTTTGGTACGCACTTGGGTGACCACACAGGGGCCAGCTTCCAATACTGTACAAGGAACCATTGCACCATCGGCCGCAAAAACCGAGGTCATACCAATTTTCTTACCTATAATACCTGACATAACGTTAGACTTTGATTTCGACATCCACACCGCTTGGCAATTCCAATTTCATAAGGGCATCCACTGTTTTGGAAGATGAACTGTGAATGTCCATCACCCTTTTGTAGGAGCACAATTGAAACTGCTCACGCGCTTTCTTGTTGACGTGTGGGGATTTGAGAACGGTGTAAATTTTCTTCTCCGTAGGCAATGGAATTGGCCCACTGACCACAGCGCCTGTCATTTTGACGGTCTTGACAATTTTCTCCGCCGATTTATCGACCAGATTGTGGTCGTAGGACTTGAGTTTGATGCGAATACGATGGCTCATAACGGAATTTAGTCTTTTTCGGCTTTCATGGCCTTGTACTTGGCCAATACGTCTTCAGAAATATTCTTGGGTGTTTCGGTATAATGCGAAAACTCCATGGTGGAAGTTGCGCGACCGGAGGTCAAAGTTCTAAGGACCGTTACGTAACCAAACATCTCAGCCAAGGGTACTTGAGCTTTGATCACCTGGGCTCCGTTACGGGAATCCATGCCTTGCATTTGGCCTCTCCGCTTGTTAAGGTCACCAATAACATCCCCCATATAATCTTCTGGAGTAATGACTTCCACTTTCATGATGGGCTCCAACAAGATTGGATTGGCTTTGCGGCAAGCTTCGCGGAAGGCGGTACGGGCTGCAATTTCAAAGGAAAGGGAGTCGGAGTCCACCGCGTGGAAACTTCCGTCAAATAACCTGACTTTCAGGGAATCCATTGTGAATCCAGCCAAAACACCGTTCGCCATGGCTGCTACAAATCCTTTCTCAACCGATGGGATAAATTCCCTTGGTACAGCACCACCGACGATTTCATTAAGAAATTCCAAGCCTGGTTTCTCCGGATCGCCAGGAATGATCTCGACGAAAATATCAGCAAACTTTCCACGACCACCGGTTTGTTTCTTGTACACCTCACGATGAGTGACTGGGGCCGTAATGGCTTCTTTGTAGTTTACCTGAGGTGCGCCCTGATTGCATTCTACTTTGAATTCGCGACGCAGACGATCCACAATGATTTCGAGGTGCAATTCGCCCATACCGGAGATAATAGTCTGGCCGGTGTCTTCGTCGGTTTTGACTTTGAAGGTTGGGTCTTCCTCGGCCAACTTGGCGAGAGCATTGCCCAATTTATCCGAATCAGCCTGCGTTTTGGGCTCAATGGCCAAACCTATCACCGGGTCAGGAAACTGCATGGCCTCCAGGATAATAGGAGCATTTTCGGCACAAAGTGTATCGCCGGTTTTGATGTCTTTGAAGCCCACCGCCGCGCAGATATCACCTGCTTCGACAAACTCAATCGCCTTACGATCGTTGGCGTGCATTTGGAAAAGGCGTGAAATACGCTCTTTCTCCATAACAATACCTTTATCTGGTTCGTTGCGGACCTTCATCACATAGGAACCCGCGTCCAGACGACCGCTGTACACTCGGAAAAACACCAAACGACCTACAAAAGGATCGGTTGCTACTTTGAAGGCAAGAGCACAGAACGGAGCATCCACCGATGGCTTCCGTGATTCCTCTACGTCGGTTTTGGGATTGGTACCGGTAACGGCCTCCTGATCAACAGGAGCCGGCAGGAAGGCACAAACTGCGTCCAACACTGCTTGAACCCCTTTGTTTTTGAAGGCGGAACCGCAAAGCATCGGAACGACCTTTTGGTCACAAACCGCTTTGCGCAAAGCTGAACGAATTTCTTCTTGGGTAATCGAATCTGGATTATCGAAAAATTTCTCCAACAAGGCATCATCATACTCAGCACAGACTTCGATGAGTTGCTGACGGTATTTGTGGGCTTCATCCACCAAGTCGGCAGGCATATCAATCACCTCGAATGTCATTCCTTTGGAGGCTTCATCCCAAACAATGGCTTGGTTGGTAATCAAATCCACCACACCTTTGAAATGTTCTTCGTCCCCGATAGGAATCTGAATGGGCACAGCATTGGAACCCAACATGTCTTTGACCTGCTGACAAACTTTGAAGAAGTCAGATCCTTGACGGTCCATTTTGTTCACAAAGCCCAAGCGGGGCACTTTGTAATTGTCGGCGAGGCGCCAATTGGTTTCGGATTGAGGCTCAACGCCATCCACGGCAGAGAACAAGAAAACCAAACCATCCAAAACGCGGAGGGAGCGGTTAACCTCTACAGTGAAATCCACGTGACCCGGGGTATCAATGATGTTCACCGCATACTCCTTGTCTTGCCATTTCCAAGAGGTTTTGGTCGCAGCGGAGGTAATGGTGATCCCACGCTCTTGCTCTTGTGCCATCCAGTCCATGGTGGCGGCCCCGTCGTGGACCTCCCCAATTTTGTGGGTCATCCCAGTATAATAGAGAACTCGCTCTGTGGTCGTGGTTTTGCCGGCATCAATATGGGCTGCGATTCCAATATTGCGGGTAAAGCCTAAATCCTTCTGTGACATGGTGTAGGGGTATGAACCTTGATGGCTTAAGTTTCGAATAGGTTTAGAATCGGAAATGTGAGAAGGCTTTGTTGGCTTCGGCCATGCGGTAAGTGTCTTCTTTCTTCTTGACAGCAGCTCCTTCCCCTTTGGAAGCAGCAATAATTTCGGCAGTCAGTTTATCGGTCATGGTCTTTTCGTTGCGTTTGCGTGCATAACCAATTAACCAACGCATTCCCAGGGCCTGTTTGCGGTTTGGCTTGACTTCGACAGGAACCTGGAAGGTAGAACCTCCTACGCGGCGGCTCTTGACCTCCACACTGGGCATCACGTTGTTCAGGGCACGGCGCCATACTTCGATACCGGGCTCGGATAATTTCTTTTCGATGTTTTCTACCGCATCATAGAATATCTGGCTTGCGGTACTCTTCTTCCCGTCGTACATCATGTTGTTGATGAACTTGGTGACGATTTCGTCTTGGAATTTGGGATCCGGTTCAACGAAGCGCTTTTTGGCAGCGGTTTTTCTCATGACTTAACCTTATGAACTATTAAATTATTATTTGCCACCCTTGCCTTTGGTTGGTGCGGCGGCTTGTTTGGCCTTGGCACCGTATTTGGAACGGCCTTGTTTGCGGCCATTCACGCCGGCGGTATCCAAAGCACCGCGGATAATATGGTAACGAACACCAGGCAGGTCTTTCACACGACCACCGCGTATCAATACAATGGAGTGCTCTTGCAAATTATGACCCTCCCCCGGGATATAGGCATTGACCTCCTTTTGGTTGGTCAAACGAACACGGGCCACTTTCCGCATCGCAGAATTGGGCTTTTTGGGGGTGGTGGTGTAAACGCGGGTGCAGACCCCGCGACGCTGGGGACAAGAATCCAAGGCGGGAGATTTGCTCTTGTCCGCTTTGTGTTCACGTCCGTTTTTGACCAATTGCTGAATGGTGGGCATAGGTTCGGTTTCTGGGGTTGTTCGGATTACCCTATTTTTGAGGGAGTGCAAAAGTAGGTCATTTTGTGTGTAAATCCAAAGCAATAGGCCATTTTTTTAAACAAATTCGAGGTTCAAGGGGACTTTATCCACAAAATTCTCTTCTCGGCTCATTTGCCGGCCTTACCTTTGGAAAATAACAAGAACATGCGCTATCAACCCCTGAATTCCTCCTTGTATGCAGCCAATCGGCATCGTTTTGCCGTCCAATTGCCCCCCGGATCGATCGCGGTCTTGGTTTCATCCGACCAAATACCTTCCAACGGCGATGCGTTCTACCCCTACAAGCCTGACTCCAATTTATATTGGTTAACCGGCATCGATCAGGAGCAGACCGCCCTCCTTTTGTTCCCGGATTGTCCCAATCCTGCCTTCCGAGAGGTCCTCTTTGTCAGGGAAACCAGCCCCCAGTTGGCCGTTTGGGAAGGGCCAAGGCATAATCTGGCCGAAGCATCGGCCCTGTCTGGCATTCAAGAGGTCATGTGGCACAAAGACTTTGAATCGGCCCTGTGGACCCAAATGAAGTTTGCCACGGATTGTTGGCTGGCGCTTAACGAAAATGACCGGGCCTCCAAATCCCCTGTGACGAATGCTGCCCAAAGGCTTGCCAATCAACTCCGCGCAGATTTCCCGCTGCACGGCTATCATCGGGCCTCCCCTATTCTGGATCGGCTGCGCTCCGTCAAGCAGGATCAAGAGCTCGTGGCCATCCGTAAGGCAATCGAAATCACCCACCAGGCTTTCATGGAAGCGGTCAAAGCCCTCAAACCAGGGCTCAAAGAGTATCAAGTGGAGGCCATTTTGGCAGGAACTATGCTCAGCCAAGGTGCTGAAGGCTTCAGTTTTGAGCCCATTATGGCATCGGGCGCTCATGCATGCATTCTTCATTATACCCGAAATGACGGGCAATGCCAAGACGGAGACCTCATGCTCATGGACTTTGGCGCCAATTATGCCCATTATGCGGCCGATTTGACCCGCTGTGTGCCGGTTAATGGTCGATTCAGTGCCAGGCAAAAGGAAGTATACGACGCCGTTCTCCATGTTCAACAGCAATCGATGGCCTTGTTGACGGTGGGTCGCTCTCTGGATCAGTACAACAAAGAGTCCGCTCTTCTCATGCAAGATGCTCTTTTAGGTCTTGGTCTCCTCACCGATAAAGACATTCAAAAACAAGATTCGGCCAACCCCGCCTACAAGAAATATTTTCCTCACGGTACTGGGCATTTCCTAGGTATTGACGTCCATGATGTAGGCGCCAGGTTCGAACCCCTGCAGGCCGGTATGCTGATCACCTGCGAGCCAGGGATCTACATCCCCGAAGAGGGTTTGGGGATTCGGATCGAAAACGATGTTTTGGTCACCGAGCAAGGTCCGGTGGATTTGATGAGCAGCTTACCCATCCTTACCGACGAAATCGAAGAGGCATACCACCGTTAGGATTCAGCCCAATGGGGGTGCATAAGTAAAGTATAACGGCTGGCCTTAGCGTTTGGCTATCGGGACATAGTCCCTGCGAGGATGCCCCATATAGACCTGCCGAGGCCTACCGATGGGCTCGTTCATTTCACGCATTTCTTTCCACTGCGCAATCCAACCGGGTAAACGGCCAAGCGCAAACATGACCGTGAACATATCGGTAGGAATTCCAATGGCCCGGTAAATGATACCGGAATAAAAGTCAACGTTCGGATATAACTTCCGTTCGATAAAGTATTCATCTTGTAAAGCGGTGTGCTCTAATTGTTTGGCTATATCCAAGACCGGGTCGCTTACCCCTAAACTGTTGAGGACCTGATCGCAAGCCTCTTTGATAATGCGGGCTCGTGGGTCAAAGTTTTTGTACACTCGGTGACCAAATCCCATAAGCCTGAAGGAATCGTTCTTGTCTTTGGCCCTGGCAACAAATTTGGCCACTTGCCCACCATCTGCACGAATTTGTTCGAGCATTTCAATGACAGATTGATTGGCGCCGCCATGCAAGGGACCCCATAATGCGCCGAATCCAGCCGCGACCGCTGCATAGATATTGGCGTGGGATGATCCCACCAATCGCACCGTAGATGCTGAGCAATTTTGCTCGTGATCGGCATGGAGAATGAGCAATTTGTTCAAAGCATCGACCACCACCGGATCGGCGATATAATCGTCTGTCCGATGACCGAACATCATCTGTAAGAAATTACTCACGTAATCCAGTTTGTTGTTGGGGTACATGTAGGGATGACCCAAGGACTTCTTGTAGGTCCATGCAGCTATGGTGGCCATTTTAGCAAGGAGGCGATGATAAGTCCTGTTCATTTCGGCCAAGGGCCTGTCGGGAATCAGGGAATTAGGATAAAAACTGGACAGAGATGCCATGGTGCTCATCAAAACGCCCATAGGGTGGGTGGAAGCGGGATAAGCATCCAGGAATTTCTTAATATTTTCATGAACCAAGGTCCGGTGAGTGACGCTATGGTTGAAATCATCTAGCTGAGCTGAAGTAGGAAGTTCACCATAAATTAACAAGTACGACACCTCCATAAAAGTGGAATGGGCCGCCAATTGCTCAATCGGGTATCCTCGATAACTTAAGATCCCGACATCTCCATCAATGAAGGTCACCGAGGATTTGGTAGCACCTGTGTTTTTGTAACCTATATCCAAAGTCACCAAACCGGATTCGTCTCTCAATTTGGAAATATCGATTGCCGGTTCGTTTTCCGTACCGACTAGTAGGGGAAGTTTAAAAATTTGGCCTTTGTAATGGAGTTCGGCGTAATCGTTGGACATGGTTTATGGTGTGGTAAGAAACATGTGGTGATAAGGAAAGGAAAATAAAGCTGTTGAGTAAACCATGGAGGCTTTTAACAACCACAATCTTCTACCCCACAAAATTGCACACAATTCACCGATTTCGGAAAAAAAAATTACAGGCCTTTGATCGCTTGAATCAGGTCACCCAGAACGGCCTTGGCATCCCCAAACAACATGCGGGTTTTGGGATCGTAGAACAATTCGTTTTCGACCCCGGCATAGCCTGCCGCCATGGACCTTTTGATGACGATGACGTTCCTGGCTTGATGAACTTGGAGAATGGGCATGCCGTAAATAGGACTACCGGGATCGTTCTCTGCAGCTGGATTGACGACATCGTTGGCCCCGATAACCAATACCACATCCGTGAGGGGGAAGTCCGGGTTAATGGCCTCCATTTCCACCAACAAATCGTAGGAGACATCGGCTTCGGCCAGCAGGACATTCATATGACCCGGCATACGGCCGGCAACGGGATGAATGGCGTATTTGCATTCGGCTCCTTTGGCTGCAAGGATTTTTTCCAATTCATGAACCAGGTGCTGAGCCTGTGCCACCGCCAACCCGTATCCGGGCACCACGACAACTCGCGACGAATAGGCCAACAGGACTGCCGTGTCGTAAAGGCCTATTTCTTTGATTTGCCCACTCATCTCCCGGGCGGCTTGACCCGATCCCGAGTTGAATTGACCCAAAAGCACCGCTCCAAGCGTCCTGTTCATGGCTTTGCACATGAGCATGGTCAAATAAATTCCCGAAGCCCCCACCAAGACCCCACCCATTAACATTGCTCGGTTATCAAAGAGCAGCCCCGTTGTTGCCGCGGTGAGTCCTGTGAGCGAATTCAAAAAAGAGATCACCACCGGCATATCCGCCCCGCCTATAGGCAGCACAAACAGGACCCCATAAACCAAGGACAAGATCATCAAGATCACAATGAGGGGTAACGTGTAGGATGGCCAAGTGGCAATGGCCACCGTGAGGACCAGCATGATCACCAAAAGGCCGTTGGTCACCAAGCCCTGCATGGGAAAGCGAAGCGGCTGACCGCTCACTTTACCGTCCAATTTGGCCATGGCCATCACCGAACCGGTAAACGAAATTCCTCCTACCGCAAGGCTAATCATCAAGGTAACCACATAGAAAAGAAGATAATATTGGCCCAAGACCCCCATGCCCATCGCCTCCATCAACAAATTCACCATCGCATCCCCGTAGAACATGTCCACGACTTCGGAAAGGGCAACCAGGGCTGCGGCCAAGCCCCCAAAGCCGTTGAGCAAGGAGACCATTTGAGGCATTTCGGTCATTTGGGCTTTGGAGGACATCCGCATTCCCCACCAAGACCCAAGACCCAAGGAGATCAAAATCAAGGGCAGATTGCCTAGACCGGGTTGCATCATGGTGACCAAAGTGGCCAGACCCATCCCCAAGGCCAAGGTCCAATTGCCCCTACGGGCTGTATCCGGATGGCTCATGCCTTTGATGCCCAACACAAAGCAAACAAGGGCTACCAAGTAACCGATTTGGATAAGGGTTTCCATTATTATTTCTTTTTGCGGAACATATTGAGCATACGAGCGGTCACTGCAAATCCGCCAACCACATTAACCGTGGCCAGCACCAAAGACAAAGAAGCCAAAACCAAAACAGACCAATGCGCGTCTTCGGCCCTGCCCACCATCAAGATGGAGCCAATCACCACGACGCCAGACAAGGCATTCGAGCCCGACATCAAGGGAGTGTGAAGCACCTGGGGGACTCGTCCAATGACCTCAATGCCCAAAAACACCGCCAAGATCAACAAATACAATTCAGGCAAAACACTTTCAATCAATGCGGGAATTTCTTGAACACTGAATTCCATAATTTCTTATATTAAAGGTTGGTAAAAAGGCTAATGTGGAAGGAGTAGCCCATGTTCGAAGGTATGGACCCTTGAGGAAACCAAACGGCCATAGTCAATTGGAATTTTTCCAAACCCCTGCTTCGGCTAAACAACAGGCACGAACGATTTCGTCATTGCCCAACCCCCACAAGGCAGATGACTCCGAGGATTCCAGCAAGGTCGTGAAAGCCAGTAAATTGCGAGAATACATACGGCTGGCATCCTGGGCTTTGGCAGAGGCGGGTGCGGAGCGGCCGCAAACCAAGGCACGACCCAATTGAAGGTTTTCACCGTCTACCGTGCCTTCGCAATTTCCGCCAGATGCAGCGGCCAGGTCGATAACAACTGAGCCTTCCTTCATACGTTCCAAGAGGGATGAGGGCAAGAGAACAGGAGCTTTGCGCCCCGGGATCTGGGCGGTGGTGATGACCACATCGGCCTTGAGCAATTCTTGTTCCAACATCAATTGCTGACGCTGATGGTATTCTTCGCTTTGTTCAACGGCGTAACCTCCAGCCTTGAGGTCCTCGACGGCGCCTTCCACCTCCACATAACGCCCCCCTAGGCTCTCCACCTGCTCTTTGACCGAAGGCCTGGTGTCAAAAGCCATCACCACCGCACCCAATCGTTTGGCGGTGGCTATGGCTTGCAAACCCGCAACCCCTGCGCCAATCACCAAGACCCTGGCCGGGGCAATGGTGCCCGCTGCGGTCATCATCATGGGGAAACAACGCGGAAGCAAAGTAGCGGCTTCAAGGACTGCCTGATATCCCCCAATGGAGGCTTGGCTGGAAAGAACATCCATGCTCTGCGCGCGGGTTATTCTGGGCAAGGCATCCAGGGTCAAAATGTTCAAACCGAAGGAAGCCCACTGCTTCAAGGTATCCGCATTACGGTCCGGGGCCAAGGTTCCAATCAACCATCTCGTTTCTCCATAACTGCCTTGGTCCCGCGCCGTGTTCAACCAAGCTTCGGCCCAAGCTTTGCCCGAAGAGGATAGCCTGCTGGCATCGGGGCAACGAACCGTGACCAGGGCCTGAACTTCTGTCGGCAAAGCGTCGCGAGAACCCATTTGAGCACCAGCAGCAAGGTACTCTTTGTCGGCATAGGCGGCCAAGGCACCGGCACCTGATTCAACCCATACCGTATGACCCTTGGACAACCATGCTTGGACGAGGTCCGGTCCGGCGGCCACTCTTTGTTCTGGAGAGTTTTCTTGAAGGATTCCGATAAACATAGGTGAGATTCAGGGTCTAGACTTTGAAGATTGCTTTGATCTAACTATTCTATCTGGCTTGTTGTTTGGAGATCTACCGTGATTTAATCCACGTTGATTTAATCCACGTTGTCATGAAGGTAGCGATTTCCGGTTTGAATAATCCCTGAATTCCCTTGACCCGTACCAATGCTTGTGCGGCTTAAAGGGATTTCAGCACTCCCCGGCGCCATATCGGGCTGATACCCGGCACGAACATAGGCCGGCACTTTCTCCAACTCCTCCAACGAAGGCATGCCGGGCGCATTGATGAGGCTGTTGAGTTTGCGAAGATTCTGTATCCTTTGTCGTGAACGAGTCAACACATCATCCTCGTTGGGTCCTGTCGCGTAAACCTCCTGGACTTTGTCCTCGACAAGGGGAGGGGCTTGGGTAGGCGTCGAGGCCTGCGTTGGTTCATCCACGGCCAAATCCCATTCCACCGTTCCATCGTAACCAAAGAAAGGATTGATTTCGGCCTCAACAGACCCATCTTCCTTGGCTTTAGGCTCAACCAATGCAGATCCCTGATCTTCGGATTTCGATGAGGGCTGATCCTCCAAAGTCCAAACCGTGGTGAACAAGTTCATTTCGGAAGGTTCAGCGTCCACCGTGCATTGAAGATCGGTAGATGGGCCTTCATCAATCACCGTGAACAAGGGTAGATTTTCTTGATCCTCCTTCCATGCTTGTTCAGAATGATCGGCAGGTTCCGCGGAGACAGGTGACGCAGAGACAGGTGACGCAGCCACAGGTTCAGAGAATGTCCATTCTTTCTCCAACATTTTGCGGGTTGCTTCCAAAGCCTCCTTGGGATCCAATTCCGAAGGTATGGGTTGCTCGACTGTGGCCTCCTTAGCATCCAGCTGGTGAACCGTCACTGGACTTGGATTATCTGCATGAGAACCAGAAGTTGTAGCCGTTGAACCTTTGGCCGCACCATAATTTCGATTGTTCTGACCCTCAAATCCTGTGGCGATCAAGGTTACACGCATGGCATCACCCAAAGTTTCGTCCGTGCAATTTCCCCAAATCACATCGGTTCCTGCACCGGCCTCGGTTTGCACATAATCATTCACTTCCCCAATTTCATCCAATCGAATAGGGTCATCCAAACCGCTGCTTAGGTTGATCAAAATATTTCTAGCGCCGGAAATATCATTTTCACTCAAGAGGGGTGACGACAAGGCCATACGAACGGCTTCGATGGCGCGATTTTCACCGGAAGCTTGACCGTTCCCCATGACGGCTTTGCCACTGCGATGAAGGACTGTCTTGACATCTGCAAAATCGACATTCACATACCCATCGACCGTGATGATCTCAGCAATCCCTTTGGCCGCTGATGCTAACACGTCATCAGCTTTGGCAAAGGCTTCTTTGAAGACCAAATTCCCAAACAATTCCCTCACCTTATCGTTGCTAATGACCAAAGTCGTGTCACAGAATTGACGCAATTCCCTCAGTCCATCTTCGGCCTGCTCCAAACGCTTCTTGCCTTCAAAACTGAAGGGCAAGGTCACAATCCCAACGGTCAAAATATCCAAGGCCCTGCAGGCTTCGGCCAATACCGGAGCTGCTCCTGTTCCCGTTCCGCCCCCCAAACCAGCCGTAATAAAAACCATTTTGGTGTCAGATCCAATCAATTCCTTGAAATCTTCCATGGTTTCCACCGCAGCCTGTCTGCCAATCTCGGGCTGATTACCCGCCCCTCTCCCTTCCGTCAAAAAGGGGCCCAGTTGCAAACGATTGCGGACCAAATTGCGCTCCAAAGCTTGGTAATCGGTATTGCAAACCAGAAAGTCCACATCCTTGATGCCTTTCTGAAACATGTGGTTCACCGCGTTGCCTCCTGCACCTCCGATACCGATAACCTTGATGATGGCGTTGGGGTTGGAACCCAAGCTGAATTGAAAATTGCTCATTGCGTTCATAGGTTAGATTTAATTGTTATGGTTGAAGTGAATTATTAATTTTATTGGCTAATGTAGATGAATTACGAAAACTGCTGCATGGGACTTTTATCGACGAGAATTTTGATTCAAATCAGGGTCCGAGAGGATGCCGCCTAAGCCTGTAAGCAACCTGTTCAAAAGACCTTTGGGGACCTCTTGGCCTGGAGAGGATGCAGGTTGTTGAGGCGTCGTTGCCTCTATGTCTTCATCGGCTTGTACACGAGTCTTTTCACGGTAATCCAAATCAGCCAAAGAAGTCAAAACCAGACCCGCCACAGTTGCATAAATCGGGGATTTCATTTCCTCCGAAGCGTTGCATAAATGCTCTCTGGAATCACCGATGCGAGCCTCCAGGCCGGTAAGCACCGAGAAAAGAAGCTTGATGTTAGGAAGTTGTGCACCGCCCCCGGTAAGGACGATTCCAGCGCTCAACCGCTTTTCATAACCTGAGTTACGAATTTCAAAATGAACATGCTGAATAATTTCTTTGACGCGGGCCGAGATAATACTGGCCAGGGTATGCACAGAAACCTCCCTAGGCTCCCTCCCTCGAAGACCCGGTATGGAAACCACCTCATTGGCCATGTTGCTAGCCACCACGGCAGAACCAAAACGAGTTTTCAAGGCTTCCGCCTGATCAAAAAGCACAGAACAACCTTCTTGAATGTCATGGGTAATGACATTTCCGCCCAAGGGAATCACCGCGGTGTGACGAATGATGTTCTGATGGAAAATAGCCACGTCTGTGGTACCGCCTCCGATATCCACCAGCACCACGCCGGCTTCTTTTTCATCCTCTCCTAACACCGCCTGTGCGGAGGCCAAAGGCTCCAAGGTAAGACCCTCAATTTCCAAATTGGCCTTCTCTACGCAACGCTTGATGTTCATGATGGCCCCGACAGATCCCGTAATGACATGAAACATACCTTCCAGGGTAATACCGCTCATGCCCACAGGATTGGTAATATCCTTCTCGCCGTCCACGATGTAATCTTGTGCGAGGACATTAATAATTTCGTAACCAGCCTGCTGTGGTACCCGAAAAATTTCGTTCCGCAAGCGATTCACATCTTCAAGTGATATTTCGGTTTGAGTGTCTTGCCTGGTCAACATATTTCTTTGCTGATGGCTACGAATATGCTGACCCGCAATACCCACATTGACGGTTCCAATATCGACGCCTGATGAGGCCGAGGCTTCGGTAACAGCTTCGGTGATAGACTTCACCGTCAATTCAATGTTCGCCACCGTTCCACGGTTGACGCCATGGGATACAGCCTTACCCATGCCCAGAATGTCCACCTTGCCGTTTTCGTTACGCCTGGCTACGACAGCGCAAATTTTGGTAGTGCCTATATCCAATCCGACCACCAAGGGCAATTCGGGTGTCTGAGCAGCAGGGCTCTCAGCTGGGGCAGGCTGAACGGTGGACGAAGTTCGAAAAGTGGGAAAATTCAACGGCATACGATTTGATTTTTGAAAATTAAATTGATGGAACGAAACGACTCAGGCGCAGAGTCTGCAGGAGCAAACTTGTAAAAAGAAGATAAATTTCGGAGCTTAGATGGGAGGTCTATGGAGGTCCCTACCCAAATCTCTTGTCCGCTTAGCGTTTTTAAAATCAATGCATTAGAATCCGCACCGGTAACAATATACTGGGTCATGAGCGGTCCAAGAAGGCTGTCTTTGTTCATCGATTCCATGACCATCAAGGCCAAGGTCAATCCTTTGTTGCGGGATTGCTGTGGCAAAGTGGGACGAAGCGGGATCTTACCCAACAAAACAGGAACAGGAGCCGCAAAATCCGCTTTCAAGGGTAAACCAACCCCATCCGTAGCAAGATAATACCCGGAAGTCCGCTCAGGCAATACCCGCAATACCGGTTCTCTATGATTCAAAAAGACCATCAACGCATGATCGGTATCGTAACAAAGCTCTGCCTCGGATAAGTAAGGCAATTTCCTGAGGGACCTTTCTTTTTGATCAATATCGGTCATGAGCTTGCCCTGCAATGGGCCCAAGAAAGCGAGGACATCTTGATCATTGAGCATATGGAGACCGTGTTGGTCTTGCCAAAATATGCGCACCTCCTTGATGCGGGCATGATCCAGATTGTGTTGAGCGAAACCCCATGCCGTCATGCACAAGGCCACCGCAACAAGAGCCCTCAACACCTTCAGCACCTTGCTGATTCTGGGCTGGTTTATCCAATGGGCAAGATTACCTTTCATCGCTTTCCTTGACATTGGATTCCGCCATCACTCGCTCCGAGAGCAAGGGTAAATATTGATCCAAATCACCTGCCCCAACGGTGACCATAATATCGGCCTCGCTGGCCCAAACCGTTTCCAGCCACGTTCCATCCTGCAATTCATCGTGGCCAATGCAGATCGCCGGACAGGTCATGTTGCTGGCAATAAGATCGCTGCTCACCCCTGCAATGGGGAGTTCTCTAGCGGGATAAATGGGGAGCAAGATGCATTGATCCAGCGCACTGAGTGAGGATGCAAATTCAGCGGCAAAATCACGGGTCCTGCTGAACAAATGAGGTTGGAAAATACCCAAAACACGGCTTTGGGGATGCATCAAACGAATACCGCGGATTAAAGCCTCAATTTCCCGAGGATGATGAGCATAATCGTCAATCAACCAACGCCTGCGACCCCGGGCCACATATTCAAAACGCCGTTTGATACCACGGAAATCGGCCATCGCCGGCGCTATGGACTCCGGATTTACCCCGCATTCCAAGGCAATGGTGATCGCCGCCAAGGCATTTTCGATATTGTGTGCGCCGGGCAGGATGCTCGGTATATCCTTGATCACAACTTTCCCGCAATAATCAAACCACAAGTAGCCCTCCGCAACGGCAATGTTATCCGCCCATATTCCCGAAGGTTCCCCGTAACGCAGATGGGTCACACCTTCCATGGCTTTGAGGTCCAAACCATGACGAGTGACCAAGGTCTTGCTAGCCGATTGGGCAAATTGTCTGTACGATTTGAGCACCGAGTCAGCATCGCCGTACACATCCAAATGGTCCGCATCGGTACTAGTTACCACGGCCCATTGGGGTTGCAATTCATGAAAAGATCGATCGTATTCGTCTGCTTCCACGACCATCAAGGAATCCGGACCGCCCAACATAAAATTCGAACTTGCATTCACGCCCAATCCGCCAAGGAAGGCCGTTACATCCACCCCACCGCAACGCAGCAAATGGGCGACCAAGGACGAGGTCGTGGTTTTGCCGTGTGTCCCTGCCACCGCGACCGTAGGCCTCCGCAGAGTCAATAGCCCCAGCATTCTGGATCTTTTGATCATGGTGTAATTGCCGTTCCTGAAAAAATTCATCCAAGCCTGATCCAAAGGAATAGCAGGGGTATAAATCACCAAACAAAACTCCGGGTGCTCATCAAAAGGAGACGGGCAAGCCGCGGGATCCATGTGGTACAGGATAACCGCCCCCTCCTGTGACAAGGCACGGGTCAAATCCGTTTCGGTCCGGTCGTAGCCTGCTACTTCTTTGCCGGAACCCAACAAGAACCGCGCGACGGCACTCATGCCGATCCCCCCAATACCCACCAGGAAATAACGCTTATAGGCCATAGGGTTCATGGATTGCCTCCTTCCTGTAGCATTTGTAACATATCCTTGGCGATTTGGTCTGCTGCATCGGGTAGCGCCATGGCCTTGAGGGCTTCGCCCCATTGTTGCAAGGCACCAGATTCGTACTCTTGGGGATCATCCTGGTGCATGGCTGACCAGCGCTGTAGCATGTCCGGTAATTCCTCGGCGAGGTCTTTGTCGCTGCTCATCCAGGCTGCGCTACGCTGTACCCAATGAAGGGCATTGTGATGCTGATGATTTTCGGCGACATAAGGCGATGGCACCAAAATGCAAGGCTTGCCCACGACCGCCAATTCGCTCATCGTCCCTGCGCCCGCCCTGCTGATGATAAGATCCGCAGCCGCATAGGCCCTATCCATTTCCTGTACAAAAGACCGTACAAGAAGTTGATTGGGCATGCTTTGAATTAAATCTTGCGGGATATCGTAGGATTTACCGCATTGCCAAATCCAAGCGTATTGACGCTCTCCAGAACGTAGGACTTTTTCGACGGCTTCGTTAATCGCCCTAGCCCCCAGGCTACCCCCCAAGACGAGGATGACCCTGAGTTTGGTATTCAAGCCCCAACGAGCCTTGGCCTCGGTCGATTCCTGCATAAGTTTGGTAATCAGAGAACGTACAGGATTGCCCAAACAACGGATCTTCTTCTCCTCAAAAAAGCGACTCATGCCGTCAAAGGCGACATAAATGCGTTGGGCACGCCGAGAAAGTTGAAGGTTGGTCTTGCCTGGTATGGCGTTTTGTTCTTGAATAACCGTCCTAAGGCCCAGCATTTGAGCCATCCATAACAAAGGACCGCTGGCGTAACCCCCAACCCCCACCACCAAATGTGGGCGCTTTTGCAGCAACAAAATCAGGGACTTTGTCGTAGCCAAAATCAATTGCAAAGGCAATTTCCAATTGGCCCATAAGGAACTCCTTTGGAAGCCGCTAATCCACAGGCCTGTTATCGGAAAGCCTGCCAAGGGAACCTGGGTCATTTCGATTTTGCCCATGGCACCCACAAAATGGATTTGAGCGGAGGGCTCCAACCTTTGGAAAGCTTGCGCTATGCTGATTGCCGGGAATACATGGCCCCCGGTACCCCCACCGCTAACGATGACTCGATAGGCTTGCATGGCATTAGGCATAGGCCAACTCCTTTCCAGGCCTGTTTCCCTCATTTTTCACCTTGCGGTCGGTATCTCCTTCGCCTTCCTGGGCAACGTCATCGCTCTCCATATCCAATTCGGACCAATCCCCTTCCCCTGTCATGTCCCTGCTAATGCTTAACACAACCCCCATGGCCAAGGCATTAATCAAAATCGAGGAACCCCCGTGGGATAAAAAGGGTAAGGTCTGCCCGGTTACCGGAAACAAATCCACGGAGACCCCCATGTTGACCATGGCTTGGGCCATTAGGGCCATGCCTAGACCGGAAGCCAACAAAGACCCGTACGTTGAGCGGGCATGAATCGCGATTTTTCGTATTCGGTAAAACAACCCCAGGTACAACAGTAACACAAAGGCCGCTCCAAAAATGCCATATTCTTCGAGTACAATGGCGTAGATGTAATCCGAGTAGGCATGGGGCAAGAAATTGCGCTGAATACTGTTCCCCGGGCCTTTGCCAAACAAGCCCCCAGAGGCCACGGCAATTTTGGCTTGCACCACCTGAAAATCTTCCCGCTCGATGGATTTATCGCGATCCAGATAGGCCTCTACCCGATTCACCCAGACCACCACCCTTGGCCATTCAAGCTTGTACCCCACCAACACGAACAATGCCAAAAAAACCACACAAGCCCCAACGGCCTTAAGCAAATCCTGAAACTTGGCACCCGCTATCCATATCAAGCCCAAACCCACGGACATCAGCATCAAACCCGTGGACATGTTTTCTTTGGCAATCAAAGCTGTGCATACCGCAAGGCCCAAAAACAATTTATCCCAACCGCCCCTAAATTTCAGAATTCCATCCCCGAGCAAGGCAAGACCTCTGGATAACCAGAGAAAGACAAGAAGCCTTGCGGGATCAGAGGCTTGAAAACTAAATTTCAAGAAGGGCACTTCCACCGATCGGGAGGCTTCGTTGATGTTTTGGCCAAAAAACAAAGCCCATAACAACAAGGAAACTGCAAGGTAGATCCCCCAACTGGACAATCGACCCCACCACAAATAAGGGATGCGATGCATCAGCAACATCAGCCCCATGCCTGCCATAAGTTTTGCTCCATGCCCAAACAAAGCCTTTTCGGTATTCCCATCATACTTGTTAAGGGCGAGCTGTCCGGTGGCCGAATAAATCAAAGGCAACGAAAAGATCATTAAGATCCCAATCAGGATCCATAAGGTGCGATCGCCTTTGAACAATGCGGTGTTTTCGGTCATGAGAGAAATTTCTGCTTAGAGGTTATTCACAAAATGTTTGAACTGCCTACCACGGTCTTCATAATTTTCGAACAAATCAAAGCTGGCACAAGCCGGGGACAACAGCACCGCATCACCCTTCTGCGAGAGTTGATAGGCTCTTTGAACGGCTTCTTGCATGCTGGTGACGTTGACCATCACAGGGACTTTGCCCCCAAAGGCCTCGTGCAATGCCCGGTTATCCTTGCCCATGCATATCAGAACCTTGACACGGTCCTGAACCAAGTCTGTCAATGCGGAGTAATCGTTGCCCTTATCCACCCCTCCCGCAATCCATAACACAGGTTTGTCCATAGACTCCAGGGCATACCAGGTCGAATTCACGTTGGTCGCTTTGGAATCGTTGATATAATCCACACCGCGCACGCGGCCTACCTTTTCGAGACGATGCTCCAACTGATCAAAATTGGTAAGGCTCTCTCGGATACTCTCTTTGCGAACCTCCATCAACTGCGCAACCACTGCGGCAGCCATGGAATTGTAGGCGTTGTGACGCCCGTTCAGGGCCAATTCATTCAAAGGTATGGACATGGTTTCGGCATTAATAAGGGTATGAATATGATCACGATCTACAAAGGCCCCTTGGGTGAAGGCCAATGGTTTACGATAAGAAAAGGTGTACGAGCGGTAAGGGCAATGAGCAGTCTTCAAGATTTGTTCAGCGCTTACGGGATCATCCGAACACCATACAAAATGGGATTCTTGGTTCATGTTCCGAATCATTCTAAATTTAGAATCCACGTAATTCTGCATCACGTATCCGTAGCGGTCCAAATGATCCGGCGTAATGTTGGTGATCACCCCGATATCAAAGCGCGTTTGATCCAAAGCATCCAATTGGAATGAACTCACCTCAAGGACATAAACATCTGGTCTTTGGTCCAGGGGCTTATGGAGATCAAGGGCAACGGCTCCCGCAAAACTCTTCCCCATATTACCTGCAAGGCCAGCTCGAATACCACCTCGAACAAGGAGGTGATGGGTTAAAAACGTGGTCGTGGTTTTGCCGTTCGTACCAGTAATCCCCACCAATTTGGCTTGGGTGTGGGCAGCCGCAAATTCAATTTCATCGACAACACGATACCCTAGATCAAGGGCCCTTTGGACCCAAGGGATTTCCGGGGCAATCCCAGGACTTTTGATCACCAAATGAGGAGCAAATTCATCTATTTCTTTCACACAATTGGATTCGCCAGCAATGCCCATCGCATCGAGCTGTTGCAATCTGCCTTGCGGTATTCCAGATTGGTCCCATACGGCCACCTCCATGCCCAATGCTTGGCCCAAAGCCGCAGCACCGCATCCGCTTTCCCCCGCACCGAGGACCAATAGCCGTTGACCTCTCATCGCAATTTCAATAAGGTGAAGGTCATGATGACCAAAAGGATGGTCACAATCCAGAAGCGTGTGACGATTTTGGGCTCGGCCATACCCCCTAATTCGTAATGATGGTGGAGGGGCGCCATGCGAAAAATTCGACGGCCCTCCCCATATTTCTGCTTGGTATAGCGAAACCAGGTCACCTGAAGAATTACCGACAAACTCTCCACAAAAAATATACCGCATAGAATCGGCAACAACAATTCCATTTTGATAATCAAGGCCACCGAGGCAAAGGCACCGCCCAAAGCCATGGATCCGGTATCGCCCATAAAAATCTGGGCAGGGTACGCATTGTACCAAAGAAATCCTGCACAAGCTCCGACCAAGGCCGCCATAAAGACTACCACCTCTCCAGACCCTGGGATGTACAAGATGTTCAAGTAAGTGGCTAATTTGATGTTACCCGTCATATAGGCCAAAATCCCCAATCCTGTACCCACGATAGCGCTGGTTCCGGCCGCAAGCCCATCGATACCGTCCGTCAGATTCACTGCGTTGGTCACAGCGGTCACGATGAAAACAATAATTGCGAAATAGGCCAACCAAACCAAGGTTGAGTCCCAACCAAGTTTCGCATAATCAAGACCGTATTTCGTAATGGGCAGGTTGGTCTTGAGGGCAAGGTGAGCGATGTCCTTGTGATAGAACAACAAAGTAGCAATGAGCAAGCCCAAGCCCACCTGTCCAATGACTTTGGACCTTGAGCGTAGCCCTTTCTTGTCTTTGAGAAAAACCTTGATATAATCATCCGTACCGCCAATGACCCCCATCCATAGAGTTGCCACAACCATAACCAGCACATAAATATTGTCTAATCGTGCGGAGAGCAACGTAGGGATGATCATCGCGATGAGCAAGATGATACCCCCCATGGTTGGGGTGCCTTTTTTGGATTGGTGAGTCACCGGTCCACATTCGCGAATACTCTCCCCAATTTGTTTACGGACCAGCCAGTTGATAATCCTCTTCCCGATGAAAAGACTAATGAGCAAAGCGAGTCCCGCAGCTAAAGAGGCCCTGAAGGTGATGAAACGAAATGCACCTGCCCCACTCAAATCCCAAACCTTGTCCAAATAATCAAAAAGATAATACAACATAATTCAGCTTATAGAAGATGAGGATGTCTGTAATTTTTCCAAGAATTCAAATTGCTCCTGCAATTGCTTCGCGTCGTCAAAAGGATGGCGAATGCCGGCGATTTCTTGGTAGGCCTCATGGCCCTTGCCTGCAACCAAGATCATGTCACCAGCGGTGGTCCATCGAACAGCCATCCGTATGGCCTTGGCCCTGTCGGCTTGGCGAATAAGCGTATTGGGTTCCGCGTTGATGCCTGGGGAATCCATCACGGTGGCATGCTCCGGGATACCCGCCATCATTTCGTTCAGAATTTGTTCCGGATCTTCGTTACGGGGGTTATCGGAGGTTAAGACCACCGCATCAGAATGCTGATAGGCAATGGCTGCCATCAACGGCCTTTTGCCGCGATCCCTGTCACCTCCACAACCCACGACCGTGATGATGCGGACCCCATTGCCCGCAATACCCCTAAGTGTCAACAAGACTTGCTCCAACGCATCGGGAGTGTGGGCGTAATCCACCATACCCAAACGGCCCTCGGGCCCCTTGATGCTCTGCATGCGTCCGCTTGGCGGAATCAAATTTCGCATAACATCTTGCAAATCATCAGCACTGCCTCCCAATAACCTGCCCGCTGCGTAAACCGCCAAGGAATTGTAGGCGTTGAATTTTCCGCTTAATCCACAAGACAAAACATGACCTTCTGCCTGGTAACTTATCAACGATGCATCCAATACCAGATCCTTACCCTGGAAGTTATCGCCCAAATGAGGATGTTCAGAACCTTCTCCCTCGAATCCGTAAGCATAACAACGAGCAGAACTTTCCGCCACCATGGCCTTACCGTACGGATCATCCGCATTGTACAACGCAAAGGCCTCCTTGCCCAAGCCGTCAAAAAAAGCACGCTTGGCCATGAAATAATTTTCCATGGTACCGTGGTAATCTAAATGATCCCTGGTCAAATTCGTGAAAATTCCACCTGCAAAACGCAACCCGCTTACCCGATGCTGAGTCAAGGCATGCGAGCTCACCTCCATAAAGGCATGGGTACAACCTTCTTGCACCATTTGATGCAACAAATTATTTATTTCAATAGCATTGGGAGTGGTATGAGTGGAGGGAATTTCTCTGTGGCCGATTCTGCAGGAAATCGTGGATATCAAACCTGAATTGTGGCCTAAACCATTGAACAATTGATACAACAAGGTGACCATCGTGGTTTTGCCGTTGGTCCCGGTTACACCCACCAGCGTTAATTTCTCGGAGGGATTCCCGTAAAATGCGGACGCCACATATCCCAAAGCCGATGCGCTGTTGGCCACCTGAATACAGGGGATTTCTTCTGGAAGATGATATGGCCAATGCTGTACCAAAACACAAATCGCACCCGCCTCAATAGCGGCAGTAACATAAGAATGCCCATCCACTTGGGTGCCGCATAGCGCTACGAACATCGCACCCGGAACAACACGACGATGATCGATGCACAAGGATCCCACCTCGATATCGAGCGACCCATTGGCCCTTAGGACCTCTACTTGACCCAACAAATTCCCAAGCGAAATCATGAGCCTAACAACAGCATCACCCGCTGTCCGGGTTTGGCCGCGGGAATTCCGCGCTCTCCATTCTTGATCACTTCCAAAAGCCCCATGCACTGCCTTACCTTGCCGGTACCCTGAAGCGAGACCCGGTAACCTTTCTTTTCCAAAGCCCACACAGCAGCTGCGGCATCCATTCCCAGCAAATCATTGACCTCCGTCAACTGAACTTTATTCCATTCAACTTCAGGACGAATAACCTTCCTCTGCTGGGGTACCTTGGTATTGGAGACGACTTGGGTCGATGGAATTCGTCGAAATTCCTTGATCGCCATGGTTTGCTCGGCGATGTCCCTAAAAACAGGAGCGGCAACTTGCGATGCAAAAAACAAGCCATTGCGGGGGTCTTCCAGCATCACCAAACAAGTGTAACGAGGATTAGGTTCCGGGAAATAGCCTATAAAGGTGGCCCTGTGCCTGTTGCTCATAGACTTTCCAGAAGCATCGCGAAGCCTGGCCGTTCCAGTTTTGCCCCCAACGCCAAAAGTCAAGCCTTTCATTTGTTCTTTGACCGTTCCATCGATGGCTACGCGCCGCATCATCCGACGAGCCGCCAAGGCTTTGTTATGATCCAAAATTCGACGGCCTTTGACGGATGTGTTCTTTGTTTTGAAATCCAAAACCGCCTCTCCTCCCTCATCGCTTGACAACCAAGCTCCAAGGAAGCCCCATTGGGTCGAGGTTGGTTGAATCTTCTTGAATTGAATTTCTTCTAGCAAAGAGGGCTCAACACGAATCCCTTCATTGACCACTGCGTTGTAGAAGGTAAGCAGTTGAAGAGGTGTTATTAGCATCGAATATCCAATACCCGTAGAATACAAATCGGAGGGATTATAATCTTGGATTGCTGTAGTCCTGAATTGGGGTTTAGGATCCCGGTGGATGGGAAGATTGATGCTTTGTTCCAAGCCGAATTCTTTCAGCTTCGCAAAAAAGGTTTCTGGCTTTGGGGCATAATGCCGATGCAACAGTCGAGCAATGCCCACGTTGGAGCTCTTCGCAAAAATTTGCTCCACAGTCATCCAAGGACCGTAGGTATGTTCATCGACCAACCTGAATGCCCCCGTCTGAAAGGTATAATTCGGCATGGCGATACTATCCTCCAAATTCCAAAATCCATCCGATAAACCCGCAGTCAAGGCCACCAGTTTGAAAACCGAACCGGGTTCAACACCGATACCGTAAGCCACCTGATCGTATTCCCCTATGCTGCTGGAATCGCCCCCCTTATTGGGTTTACGAACCATGTTGCTCATGGCTCTGAGCTTCCCCGTGCCGGTCTCCATCAAAATTGCGCATCCCTTCATGGCGCCCTGTGCATGCATGGCTTTGGACAAGGCTTGATGCGCAATTTCTTGCAACCTTATGTCCAGGGTCGTGACCACCTGGCCTCCATGGCGGGGTTCTTTTTGAAATTCCTGATCGACAGGCTTCCAAACTCCCCCCCCCATTCGTTGTTTCAAGGCCAATCCCGGAATACCGGATAACACCGAATCCATACCGGCCTCCAGTCCGATCTGGGCCTTGCCTTGACGGAGATAACCGATGGTCCTGGCGGCCAAAGATCCATAAGGAAGCAGTCTTCGGTTGGTTTGCACGGCGATTAACCCCCCCAGCCGTTTCGTTTTGGGCTGAAGGCCCATCATGGGCAAGGCCCGAACCTGTTCATAGACCCCAAAACTCACTTCCTTTTGCAGCAACCAATACCGCTTCACCGGCTTGCTGCGCTTGGCACTGATCAAATCCTTTTTCCAATCCAAGTGATTTTTCTTCGGAAAAACCCGGGCAAGACCCCATGACAACGAATCCAATTGGCGGTAAAAGGCGGTATCGTGCAGGGCATCCACCCCAAAATCAACTCGTAATTCATACAGGGGAACGGACGAAGCAAGCAGGTTCATGTTGCAGTCGTAGAGATCTCCCCGATGAGCAGGAATTTCGAAAAATTTCCTGTTGGACTCGTTTGCTCGCTGAAGGTAGGGCTGCCCTTTCGAACCGGTTAAGGTCCATGCGTGCCATAACACTGCAATTCCCAGCATCATCAGTCCCATAAAGGCCAAATTGACCCTCCAACCCCGGACAAAATAATTCGTCTTGCTCATGGTTGCTGGGGTTTGCCCGAATCTGCATGACCTATTGCCAAGGGAGGCACACGCATTTCCTTGAATCCCATTGCCGTTGCCCTTTGAACGACCTTCTCCAATTGCCCCAACCTAACCAGTTCAGTTTTGAGGAATAAATACTGTGAGCGTAGTTCCTGGTTATGCTTTTCAATTTTGCTGATTTGCCGAACTCTGTGCTCGCATTGATGGATATAGGCGATATAAACCAGCATCAGGACCGAGAGATAGCCAATGAACCATCCATGCTTTTGAACCAATACAGGCTTAGCCCATCGCTCAGGATCCAAGAGCGACCAAAGGTTCCAAGAAGAACCTTGAGCTTGGTCAGCGGTCGTATGGCTTGGCTTTTTCATGGTAAGGCCTTAGCGATGAGTCGATAAGGAAAATTGGTTGCGTATTCCAACCCTGAGTTTGGCACTACGAGCCCTGGGGTTTTCGGAATTTTCCGAGGCATCTGCCTGCTTCCATCGGCCCTTGACCGGATCCAAGGGCCTTAAGGCATTCCCATACAAATCATGGTAGTCCTTACCCTCAAAATTTCCGTGGTTGATGAAATTCTTAACCAGACGATCCTCCAAGGAATGGTAACTCAAGACGACGAGCCGGCCGCCAGCGATGAGCATTGAACCGGATTGTTCCAACATTTCCTGAAGGCTTTCCATTTCCCTGTTCAAGTGAATCCGAATGGCCTGAAAGACCCTGGCCAAATAGCGTGAAGGCTTTTCTTGACCCGCTGAGTGCAGGGCAATTTTCTTGAGCTGTCCTGCTGTTTCCAGAGCACGCTCGGAACGAGCCACCGCCAAATCCCTGGCTAACCTCCTGGATTGACGAATTTCCCCGAAGCGGTAGAATACCGTAGCCATTTCCTCCTCGCTCGTCTCTGCCAGCCATTCACGTGCGCCAAAGCCTGTTCGACGATCCATGCGCATGTCCAACAGAGCCTCATCAAAACGAAAAGCAAATCCCCGATCCGCCTCGTCCAAGTGATGCGAGGAAACGCCCAAATCAGCCAAAATCCCATGGACACCCTGCACCCCCTTCCATTGCAGAAAACGCTGCATTTGAGCAAAATTCGCGTCGATTAATTCGAACCTGGGGTCAGCGCACAATGCCGGGGTTCCATCATCCAAGGGCTTGTTTGCTCTCTGCAAGGCGTCTTCGTCCTGATCGATGCCAAACAGGCGCCCCTTAGGGCCCAATCGTCCCAAGATGGCACGCGAATGACCTCCACCCCCCAAGGTGCAATCCACATAAATGCCGTCAACCTTGATTTGCAGAGCCTCTAAGCAGGCTTCCAACAGAACAGGCTGATGATAGAAGGCCTTAGACATTCCATTGACCTCCCATCACCCGCTCGGCCAAAGCCGAAAAGTCTTGTGGTTCTTGGTCAAGCATCTTGTGATAAGCCTGTTCAGACCACAGTTCTATGCGATTGAGGTGCCCAAAGAGCACCAAATCCTTGTCAATCCCTGCATACTGCAGCAAGGATTTGGGTAACAGCAGCCTGTTCGCGGAATCAGGCTCCAAGGCCGTGGCCCCCCGCAGGAAATACCGCAAAAACTCCCGGTTTTCGCGGACATAGGGGTTCAATTGACCCAATTCATGGACCATGCTATCCCATTCCAAAGAGGGATAAAGCACCAAACAAGACTCAAAACCGCGATTAATCACCCATTTGCCTGCAGCCTCCGCACTCAATTGCCTCAAGAGTCCGGCAGGCAGACTGATCCTGGACTTAGCGTCCAGCTTTAAGGAAAATTCGCCGATGAACTGTGTCACTTATCTGTGGGGGGTTTCTGAGGTACGAATTAACCACTTTTTCCCACTAAATACCACTTTTCCCCACAAAACTTATCCACAACATGAAAAATTCCATTTTTGGAACATACCAAGACGGAATTGCCAATTCAATTGGCTACAAGGCAACATCCTTTTAGATTTGCATACAATTCCAAAAGCTCCTACAGCCTAGCTCCTAACGGCCTTTCTCCTCCCAACTTATCCAATACCCCAATCAAATGCCTGCTTCACAATCCAATTTGGCACCACCCATACGAGGCGGTATTGAGGTTATCACCGGGTCCATGTTTTCAGGCAAAACCGAAGAACTCATTCGAAGGCTACGTCGCGCAGAATTGGCGGGGCTAGGGGTACTCATCTTCAAACCGTCCTACGATAGCCGCTACCATACTGGTCGCATAGTTTCTCATGATCAAAACAGCATTCCCTGTGAAAGCGTCAACGCTTCAACGGAAATACCCCAAATAATTCAAGAAAAAGGAATTCAAATTCAAGTGATTGGAATAGACGAGGCCCAGTTCTTTGACTCAGAAATTATAGACGTTGTCCGAAACCTCAGCTTCCAAAATTATCGAATAATAATCGCCGGCCTCGACATGGATTTTCTAGGCAATCCATTTGGACCCATGCCTTCTTTGATGGCTGTTGCTGAGGATGTTACCAAAGCCCGAGCTATATGTTCAGATTGCGGAAATGAGGCAACCTTTTCGTTTCGCCATCATGGCGATTCGGCAACGTTGATGCTTGGTGCTCAGGATCAATATCGACCTTTATGCCGATCTTGCTTTAAAAAGATTCAACATAAATCATGAAACCTACAGAACCAATTAATCCCTGAACCATTGCCCCCATGAATTATTATGCGCATCCTACTTCGGTCATAGACGAACCTTGTGAAATTGGTGAAGGTACCAAAATCTGGCATTTCTCTCATATCATGAATGGATGTCGCATAGGGTCCAGTTGTAACATTGGACAAAATGTCGTTATATCCCCGGAGGTTATTCTTGGGAATAATGTTAAGATTCAAAATAATGTAAGTTTGTACACCGGGGTCACTTGCGATGATGATGTTTTCCTTGGCCCTTCCTGTGTTTTTACCAATGTGACCAACCCTCGTTCGGCGGTAAATCGTCGAGGTCAATATGCCAAAACGCGGGTTGGCCAAGGGGCCAGCATTGGCGCCAATGCGACCATTGTATGCGGGCATGATATCGGCCGCTTTGCCTTTATTGGAGCGGGTGCTGTGGTAACCAAGCATGTCCCGGATTATGCTCTGGTGGTCGGTAACCCCGCCCGACATGTTGGCTGGATGAGCGAATACGGTCACCGCCTTGAATTTGACGCACAAGGCAATGCCATCTGCCCAGAGAGTAAGCAGGTTTACTTCAAAAACCCCAACACCGGCCTGGTACGCCGAAAATAAATAAAGTGCCCGCTTTGGTGAGAGCAAGTTAAGGCAGACTTCTGAGAATTAGAAAGCCGTAATACTTTAATCAAGGACTGGACAGCCTACCTCAGAATGCTAAATTTGATAAGCTGAACTGTTGACCATTGATTGCCTTTTAGGAAAAGCTGATACATTCCGGCCGGTAATTCCGACGTATTCACTTGAACGCGATTTTCTACGTCAGTTGAATTGAAATTCAACGAAGTCACCCTCCTTCCGGATAAATCAAATACTTGAAGCTCCAAGGAAAAACCATCCTCTATTCCTTCGAGGTAGATAATATCCGAAGCCGGGACGGGATAAACTCTCAAAAGTTTGCTTTGGCCCAACTGCTCACCAATACCCACGTTACTCAAATTCAAGTGATTAGAAGTATCTGAATAACAAATTCTAGAGCCAACCGACGTATCTCTCAGCGCATAATATTGGCCGTTCTGTGTAATTGGAATAAACCCTGTACTACCAGCCCCAATTTGAGCTCCATTTCTGAACCAAGTCACTCTATTACCTGGGATAGCAAACAAGGTATCTACTGTACCTGAAACAGAAATTGAAGGCGCTTGGGGCTTATTAATTACCACAAGGTTTAACGTGATCAAAGAATCGCACCCGTTCGAAGAAGGCAACGTCCTGTTGTAGGTTCCAGAACTCGTTAGAGCCAAAGTGCCGAATAAATACGTAGTACCTTGACAAATCGTGTCACTCAATATTGAAGAGCTATTAGGATTGACCGTCAACGTCCGCGTAGCGGTAGCATCCGAGCAGCCACCTGTTCCGGTAACGGTATACGTAATGGTGGCGGTGCCTGCTGCAATACCGGTCACAAGACCCGTAGTGGCGTTCACCGTGGCCACGCCCGTTGCACTGCTGGACCAGCTACCCCCGCTTACCGTGGATGCAAAGGCCGTGGTCCCCGTAACACAAATGCTTTGATTTCCACTCAAGGTCCCTGCCGTTGGCGGCGCCGTTACCGTCACCGTCCGCGTTGCCGTAGCATCCGAGCAGCCACCTGTTCCGGTAACGGTATACGTAATGGTGGCAGTGCCTGCTGCAATACCGGTCACAAGACCCGTAGTGGCATTCACCGTGGCGACACCCGTTGCACTACTTGACCAGCTACCCCCGCTTACCGTAGATGCGAACGTGGTGGTGCCGTTTACGCAAATGCTCTGCGTTCCGCTGAGCGTTCCCGCTGAGGTAGGCGCCGTGACTGTCACGGTTCTCGTGGCGGTGGTATTGGCGCAACCTCCTGTTCCGGTAACGGTGTACGTAATGGTGGCAGTCCCTGCGGCAACACCAGTGACAACCCCCGTAGAGGCATTCACCGTGGCGACACCCGTTGCACTACTTGACCAGCTACCCCCACTTACCGTAGATGCGAACGTGGTGGTGCCGTTTACGCAAATGCTCTGCATTCCGCTGAGCGTTCCCGCTGAGGTAGGCGCCGTGACTGTCACGGTTCTCGTGGCGGTGGCATTGGCGCAACCTCCTGTTCCGGTAACGGTGTAAGTAATGGTGGCAGTCCCTGCGGCAACACCAGTGACAACCCCCGTAGAGGCATTCACCGTGGCGACACCCGTTGCACTACTTGACCAGCTACCCCCGCTTACCGTAGATGCGAACGTGGTGGTACCGGCAATACAGATGCTCTGCGTTCCGCTGAGCGTTCCCGTTGAGGTAGGCGCCGCAACGGTTATCGTACCTGTTGCCGTGCTCGTTCCCCCGGTACATCCGCTCAAGGTCACGGTGTAATTGAAGGTCCCCGTTGCCGTTGGCGTTCCGCTAATGGTCACTGCGTTGGAAGCCCAAAATCCTGTAACGCCGGCAGGCAGGCCTGTCACTGTTGCTCCTGTTGCAGCAGTTGTGGCATACGTAATATTGGTAATGGCGGAGCCTTGACATATTGACTGGCTGTTGGTACCAGCTGCAGACGTATGTGTAATGCCGCAATTAACAGGCGCCGCTGATCCGCACGTTATGCTACCGTCCACAAAACTGCAATTTGGAATAACATCTGCTATTTCATCCGCATATTCACAGTTTCCAGGATTCACTAAGTCCCATTTTATTACAGAGTTTCCTGTAGATTCAACTACAAAGCGAAGATTGAACATTACCCCATTGAATGAGACTGGGACCAAGTTGAACCACGCTGCCCTAAATTGACGGCGGCTACTTGACGTATATGGCGGATTTGGATTCATTCCATTAAAGAACCCGCAGTTACTCAAAAACCCTGTCGCAATATTGGCATTCAAACTCGTGACCGAGCTAATGCAACGAAGCTTGGTGGTATCGTAATCAATCGCCATCGAAATAGCTGCTGTACTGATACCAGAAGCCATATTCACTGAAATTGGCAGAACAATGGTATCCCCAACCGTACAAGTAGAAGAATTGAACGACCCTATGTTCGTCTGGATGTTGAAGTTTCCACCACCTCCTGAATTGATCGTAATGGAACCTGAAGCGGTATTGTTACCGCTTATACATCCTCCTGTCATGCTAACGGCATAGTTGAAGGTACCCGTGGTTGAAGGCGTACCGCTAATGGTCACCGTATTGGAAGCCCAGCTTCCAGTTACCCCAGCGGGAAGACCGCTAATCGTTGCACCAGTCGCTCCTGTTGTGCTGTACGTAATATTGGTGATGGCCGTGTTGACCGTTACCGTTTGAGCATTGGTTCCTGACGCAGAACTCAGGGTAATGGTATTGTTTAAATTAACGGTCACGGTTCTCGTGGCGGTGGCATTGGCGCAACCTCCTGTTCCGGTAACGGTATACGTAATGGTGGCGGTGCCTGCTGCAATACCGGTCACAAGACCCGTAGTGGCGTTCACCGTGGCCACGCCCGTTGCACTGCTGGACCAGCTACCCCCGCTTACCGTGGATGCAAAGGCCGTGGTCCCCGTAACACAAATGCTTTGATTTCCACTCAAGGTCCCTGCCGCTGGCGGCTCCGTTACCACAATAGTGCCGATGGCCGTGCTTGTTCCGCCGGTACATCCCGTCAAGGTCACTGTGTAATTGAAAGTCCCCGATGCAGTAGGTGTACCGCTAATCGTCACCGCGTTGGCAGCCCAAACGCCTGTAACGCCGACAGGCAGGCCTGTCACTGTGGCTCCTGTTGCTGTAGTTGTGGCGTATGTAATGTTGGTAATGGTGGATCCTTGACATATTGACTGGCTATTGGTGCTGGATGCAGAACTAAGCGTAATGCCGCAATTGACAGGCGCCGCTGATCCGCACGTTATACTACCGTCCACAAAACTGCAATTTGGAATAACATCCGCTAATTCATCAGCATATTCACAGTTGCCAGGGGTTGCGACATCCCACTTCACCGAGCTATTCCCTGTAGCAACCACTACAAAGCGCAGGTTAAACATTAAGCCATTGAAAGCTACCGGTACTAAATTGAACCATGCCGCCCTGAATTGACGACGGCTGCTCGCCGTGAAGGGTGGATTGGGATTTTGGCTGGTGAAAAACCCACAATTGCTCAAAAATCCCGTGGCAATATTCGTGTTCAAATTGGTAACGCTGCTTATGCAACGAATCTTGGTGGTATCGTAATCAATCGCCATCGAAATAGCTGCCGTACTGATACCAGAAGCCATGTTCACCGTTATAGGCAGAACAATGGTATCCCCAACTGCGCAAGTGGAAGAATTGAACGAGCCAATGGTCGTTTGGATGTTAGTCTGGGCCTGGATATCATTCCAACCTATTAAGTTGAAAACAAAGAATATCAAACAAAAATTAAGGGGTTTATTCATACGATATAAATAAAAAAAGAATGCATATCCGAAAACATGCATTCTTTGGGTTTTTGGGGAAAGATGGACTTAATCTCTAACAAAGCGTAAAACACCGTAGCGATCATCCCGCTGGATTAAGACAAAATAAATCCCGGGCGCAATGTTCTCTAAATTAAGTTCATGACGGAATTCGCCAACGACTCCTTCGAGATGGGTGTTTAAAACCTCTTGACCTGCAGTGTTGGTCACGGTGATCATCGTTTTCGTTGCCTTGTTATCCAATGTGCCAATCAAGAAAACACGGCCTTGATTAGGGTTAGGATAGAGCTGGACATTAAGGGAGCTAACTGAGTTCTCCAATACCCCCACGCCAGTTACGATAATCGCGTTGGATGAATCCGATCTGCAACCGTTACTGTCCTGCATCGCTCGGTAAATACCATTTCCTGTGATCCTGATAACACCATCAGCACCTCCAGTCAAAGCAACTCCGTTTCTAAACCAAGTAATGTTATTTTGGTTACGAATGTTGGCATAAAGTGAATCCGATGCGGGAGAAACTGTAGGGCGCGTAATCTGAGGCGGGCTTGGCTTGGCTTTGACCACGACGGTGATGCCCGCGGCAGTACTGTCGGAACAATTGCCCGAATTAATCACCACCACCCTGTACGTACCGCCTTGCAGCGCTCCAATTGAATCTGTATTGGGCGCTAATGCGGAAAGACGTATAGCATCCCGGTACCAGCGATAGGTGAAGCCGTTGCCACGTGTTGCAACAAGCCCAACGCTACCACCTTGACAAAAGGTTGTAGGCCCTGCGGCAGTGATGGCAGCGACCGGAGGGGCTGAGGTTGTTACAATAACAGGCGATGAGGTATCTGCACAACCTCCAGGAACGTTGATAAAAAATCGATATGAGCCAGACGCTGTAGCGGTATAGGATGCATTGGTGGCCCCACTAATAAGCGATGAACCATTGTACCAAGCATACGAAGCGCCTGCAATAGCGTTACCGTTCAAAACAACGGAGCCCCCCGCACAGAAGGAGGTTGACCCTGCGGGGGTGATGACAGCCTGTGTAACTCCAACAACGGAATTCACAAGAGCGATTTGTGAGTATGCTACAGTGTCTCCGTTGCTGTTCGAGAAGTCAGAGTTGTTGGTCCATGTCAAATTCGAGGCCCCTAAAGCTCTGAATCGTAAGCGACAAACGGTGGCTGAATTGAGCAAAGAAATCGGGGAACCCACGTTGTAGGAGATAAAAATTCTAGGGGTGGGTGACGTTTGTGATTGAACGGAAATCCCTGGGCTGAATAAACTATCAAAACCAAGGAATTGGAGATTGGAAGCACTGTATTGCAGGTAAATGCTCATGTTTGAGATGTTATTGGCACCACTGACACGAACAGGAACGCTCACGGTATCACCGGCACAGGCTGTAGTCCCTATGGCATTCAAAACAATTTGCAAAGGCGTTACGGCAAGAGTGCATACCCCGCTAATGGTCGCCGTGGGACAAGTTCCTCCCGTCATGCGTAAGCGGTAGCGGCCACCATTCAACGCGTTGGTTGCCGACAAAATATTGAGGATGGGGGTCACTGTCCCCGCATACACCACCCCATCGGTGAGGTCACTCCAAGTATTCCCAGCTCCCTGCTTCTGCCAACGGTAGGTGGTTGCATTCAAAGCAACTACCGAAATTGTGGCCGCCTGAAACTCCCCTACAGTAATTGTAGAGGCTGGCTGGCTGCTGATCGTTGGCAATGGCGTGACCGCAACTGCACTATTCGTAAAGCTAAGGGGTGCATTGGGCGTAACCGTGCTCGTAGTATCCCAAGTCAACGAACCCGGCTGTACAGGCAATACCATACGGACATTCATTAGGGTACCCGATGCCTGAGCTAATGCAGATCCGCTCCACGTAATGGTTAACAAGCCACCAAGTGCAGATCCAGTCGCGTTGCCTAAACCTGTAGCAAAACCATTCAATCCCACATAACCCGCACCTGCGGGGAGATTCAATTTGAAAGTCAAGGCTGTAACACCACTAACACCAGTAGCACTCAGGGGAATATTGACGGTATCCCCTTGACAACCGCTCACATTCCCTGCCGAAAGGCCAACAGAATTGGCGCCCGTAACCGAAAGGGTCACAGAATTCGAAGTGATTGGCGCCCCACAACCACCGGTTACAATGACGCGGTATTGGGTACCGTTCATAGCCACGGTGGCTCCGGTAATATTCAAGGTGTCTGTTGTGGTTCCGCTGTAGGGAGCAGTATTGCTAACAGAGCTCCACGATCCACCAACACTAAGGGATTGCCATTGGTAAGTGGCCCCAGCAGATCCGGTAACCGAAATACTCGTATTGCCGCCGTCCTGGATATTAAGATTGCCACTGGGTTGACTTGTAATGGCGCCTGGTGTGCCTGCACTGACTGTTCCAGTCACCCAACCCGAAGCTGGTACAGGAATAACGTCGGCAACTTCGTCAGCATACTCACAGTTACCTGCTGTAGCTAAATCCCATTTGATGGTGCTATTCCCACTAGAGGTGACTACAAACCTGATATTGAACATTAAACCGTTAATGGTAACGGGCACAAGGTTAAACCAAGCTACCCGAAACTGCCTTCTGGTCGTAGCCGTGTACGGCGCATTAGGGGTAAGGTTCGAGAACAAGCCGCAATTACTAAGAAAACCCGCTGAAATTGAAGGGTTTAAACTCGTTACGGCGCTAATACAAGACAATTTCGTTGAATCATAATCAATTGCCATGGAGATTGCAGCTACACTAATGCCAGCATTCATCGACACGGTCACCGGAACAGTAACAGTGTCACCTACACACGCCCCTGAGATATTCCCAATGGTGGTTGTAATCTGGCCTTGAGCCTGGCCAACACCCAAGGTAATAGCCAAAAGGGTACAGAATAGAAATGTAAAGTATCTACGCATTTTAATGGGTTTGAATTATGGTAAAATTAGCCTTAAAACCAATCAGAAAAAAATTAAATTAAAGTAAAGTACTTCCTCGAAGCAAATGGTCTCCGCTGTCAACATTCTATCTAAAAAAACGGCCGGGCATAAGCCCGGCCGTTGATTTTTCACCACGAATGGCGCCGAAATGGCCTGAAGTGACCCTTTCAGTGCATGTCGTTTAGTGGCGAACCTGCAATTTGATATTCTCAACACGAACCTCACCATTCACTTCGCTGGTCAAAACCACGGAGTAAACACCGTTGGCGAGCGTACGGGTTTCAATCATCAGCTCTTGCTGCCCGGCATTACGCTGTGCTGAAGGCTGTGACCAAACAACACGACCCGTTGCATCCGTCATTTTGGCAGAAATTCGAGCGCTGTTGCTGAGGTTGAAGCGAAGAACGCTAAGATCTTGAGCAGGATTTGGATAAGTGCTCAGGCTCAATGTGCTGCTCTTGGCCACCAAAGAAGGAACCCGCAATGCAGCGCCGTCCAAGGCCTCGGCCCAGAGGGTTGCAATCTCAGACTCGTTGCTGATCGCAAGATTGGCATTCAAAGCACCGTTACGACGGGCACGAATAGTCATCAGGACATCACCTTCTGCCAAACGAGCACCATCCATATGATACCAAACCGAGCGTAATTGACTATTCACCACGTTGTAGAGGAAGTCAGCTCCAGGTAGGGCATTGTCCACACCGACAATCTCCAAGCCGGCAGGCAAGTTGAATACCAACGAAGATGCACCAATTTCCATTGCTTTGGCGGCAGAAACTGGAATCACCAATTCATCACTTTCAGTGGATAACACCCCACCGTCCAGAAGGGCAACGGGTGCATTGGAACGAACAGGAATGCCTGAATAGGAACCATTGACATCCCCGTAACAAAGACCCAGAATGTTTTGGGTAACAGTGCCTGCGGTGATATTGACTGGCAAGGCCTCAAAGGCCCAGTTGCCCGCGGTGAATGAAGATACAGTACCAGCAAAGCGACGAGATACCAAAAGGGCATCCTGTGAATTGACTGCAGTATTGTTGTTTACATCACCTGCTTTGAGACGCAAACCAACCAAAGGAACAGCACCGGAGAAGTGACGGCTGATGACCAAGGCATCTGCACCGGTCACGCCGCCCCAAGGCTTGGTGGTAGCGCCGGTTACGGTGTAAGAACCAGCAGGAACAGCGTTAATTGTATATGCTCCACCGGTACCGGTTGTGGCTGAGGCAATTTGGGCAGTACCTGATAGCAGTCGAACATCGCTGTTGGTCAACCCTGTGCTAGCAGAGTTGTTGTAGCGCAGCAAGCCTGTGAGCGTAGCGGTCGAACCAATCTCGATATTATCGAAGTAGG
>Ga0194129_10001017_pt1 | contig 48912 bp, 45 predicted proteins | sample TA2KigCa35mmetaG_FD_150862 | JGI IMG/M metagenome (GOLD analysis project Ga0194129, IMG submission 150862) | Freshwater microbial communities from Lake Tanganyika, Tanzania - TA2015038 Kigoma Deep Cast 35m | ecosystem: Environmental > Aquatic > Freshwater > Lake | place: Tanzania: Lake...
GCGGAGCTTGCCACTCGCGCCGGCCTTCCTGCGGGTCTTTTCAATGTTGTGCCGGGTGATGCCGAGTCCATTGGCGGCGAACTCACGAGTCATTCTTTGGTTCGCAAGTTGAGCTTCACGGGCTCGACCGCCGTCGGCAAGAAATTGATCGCGCAGTGCGCAGGTACCGTAAAGAAGGTATCGATGGAATTGGGGGGTAATGCACCTTTCATCGTCTTTGACGATGCCGACCTCGATGCCGCCGTACAGGGTGCGATGGCCAGCAAATATCGCAACACCGGCCAAACCTGCGTCTGCGCGAATCGCCTCTATGTGCAAGCAGAGGTTTACGAAGAATTTGCCAAGCGTCTCGTCAAGACGGTCGCGACGCTGCGCGTCGGCGATGGTCTTGCAGGCCCGACCGAGCAGGGACCACTGATCGACGCTCGCGCGCTCGCCAAGGTCAAGGCCCATATCAGCGATGCCGTTGATCAAGGCGCTCGAATCGCCTGCGGCGGCAAGTCGCATGCGCTAGGCGGCAATTTCTTCGAGCCCACAGTACTGCTCGATGTGAACTCCAGAATGCGGGTCGCACGCGAAGAAACTTTTGGCCCGGTTGCGCCCTTGTTCCGCTTCGAGACCGAGGAAGAAGCCGTACGCATGGCCAACGACACCGAATTCGGACTGGCAGCCTATTTCTACACGCGCGATCTCGCGCGCAGCTGGCGCATGCAAGAAGCGCTGGAATACGGCATCGTCGGTGTGAACACGGGGCTGTTCTCGACAGAAGTCGCCCCCTTCGGCGGCGTCAAAGAATCCGGACTCGGTCGAGAAGGTTCGCGCTACGGCATCGACGAGTACACCGAACTCAAATATGTCTGTGTCGGCGGCCTGGGATCGTGACCGATACCTCGGAGGGCGCACCAGCGGCAGCCGTAGCAGGTGCGCCGCGCGGGTTGTTTCCACTACTCGCAGCCTGTAGCGCGCTCGGCCCGGTATCGACCCTGCTGCTGATCTCGGCGCTACCTGCCATACGCGAGGAATTCGGCGCGAGCACCGCAGCAACCCAAGCGGTCATCAGTGTTTTTCTTTTTACTTTTGCGGCAGGTATTCCGCTCGCGGGACCCCTCTCTGATCGCTATGGGCGCCGACCCTTGGTACTCGGCGGGCTCACCCTCTTTTTCATTGGGTCATTGCTTGCCTACCTGGCACCGACTCTCGAGCTCGTGGTGATTGCCCGCGCGATCCAGGCCGCAGGGTGCGCGGCCGCGACGACCGTATCGCGTGCCGTACTCGGCGACATCTATCCGGACTGGCGTCTTGCGCGAGCACTCGCCAATCTCACACTGGTCATGATGATCGGTACTTCGGTCTCACCGTATCTTGGTGGCCTGATCACCGAAACAAGCGGCTGGCACGCGCCCTTTCTCTTTTTGCTCGCGTTCTCAGGCATCGTCGGCGTCTTCGCCTGGCATGCTTTGCCCGAGACCCGGGTCAGTCACGCGGGCGCGCACTCGCTCGCCGCGGTCGGCAAAGCCTCGGTCGGGGTGCTGCGTAATCGAGCGTTTCTGGGTTGTGCGATCGACGCCGGTGTCATTTACGCGCTCTACCTCGGCTTCATCACCGTTGCGCCCTATTTGCTCGCCGACATGCTCGACCGACCGGCGACAGATTTTGGTATCTACATTCTGTTTTTGTCATCGGGCTATTTTCTCGGCAACTTGTATGTCTCGCGGCTGCGCGGTCACGCAGATCTCGAGCGTGTGTCCCGCTTCGGCATCTGGTTGCAGGCTGCGTCGGCCTGCGCAGCTTTCGGTTTCGTGCTGATGGGACTCACTCACCCCGTGTGGTGGTTTGGTCCGATGCTGCCGCTCGCCTTTGCGCAGGGTTTGTCGCTGCCGCATATCACGGCCACCGCAGTGCGTCTTGCGCCGGGCTACGCCGGTACGGCCTCGGGTATGATCGGTTTCTCGCAGCAGGTGTGTGCCGCCATTGCAGTGCAAGCCATGGGATTCGTGCCCACCAGCGATCCCTTGCCCGTCCTCGGCTTTTGCGCAGCGCTGTCGCTGGTGTCCATTGGTGCGATGATCCTGCTTGATCGACTCATCCACCAGCAGCAACCCTCATGAAACTCGGTCTCAATCTCGGTTACTGGGGCGCAAAGCCCATCGATCGTTTCATTGAACTCGCGCAGCACGCCGAGCGCCTGGGGTTCGATATCGTTTGTGCGGCCGAGGCCTATGGCTCGGACGCCCTCACGCCTCTGGCGGCGATCGCCGCGCGCACCTCGCGCATCCGACTCGGCACGGCGATCATGCAGATCTCGGCGCGCACACCGGCCGCTGCAGCAATGACGGCGATCACGCTAGATCACATCTCTAACGGACGTTTATGTCTTGGCGTCGGTGTCTCGGGTCCGCAGGTGGTCGAGGGTTGGTATGGCAGACCCTTCAAAAAACCGCTGGAGCGCACCCGCGAATGGCTGGCCATTTTTCGCAAAATCGTCGCCCGCGAAACGCCCGTCACTTTCGAGGGCGCACAGTATCAACTGCCCTATGCAGGTGAAGGCTCGACTGGCCAGGGTAAAGCGCTGATGAGCATCACGCATCCGCTGCGTAAACATATTCCCGTGTTTCTCGGTGCCGAAGGGCCGAAGAACGTGGAGCTTGCCGTCAACGAATTCGACGGCTGGTTTCCGTTCATGCTGCCTCCTGACCGGTTCGACATCTACGGCGATACGCTGTCGCAGCTCAAGCCCGGCTTCGAGATTTTGCAGACCGTGGCTTTCTCGACCGAGACCGATCCGGCCATCGCCTTGCTGCCTATCAAAAAAATGCTGGCCCTTTATGTCGGCGGCATGGGCTCGAAAGAAGAAAACTTCCATAAGCGGGTCATCGAGCGCGCGGGCTACGTCGAGCTCGCCCAGCGCCTGCAGGAGCTATGGCTTTCGGCTCGTCAAAAAGAAGCGGTGATGGCCGTCCCCGACGAACTGGCCGACACACTCTCGGTCACGGGTTCAGCCGAGAACATTCGCCGCCGGCTCACCGCCTGGAAGGCATCGCCCGTGACAACCCTGATGATCGGCGTCACCGACAACTTCGACAAAACCGTTGCCAACATGGAAGCCCTGGTCGCGCAAGTCTAGGGGCCTCGAAATAGAGATTTGGTACCGCAGCCCCGCCCGTGGAAGAATCATCGCCCCGGCGTAGCGAGGATTCAGGGTGAACTCATGTTTGTTGCCAACACGTTTCGTGGCGTTGCTGCTGCAACGCTCGCACTGCTTTTCGTTTTTTCGAGCATCTTGAACGTGACTGCTGCCGACCCGACGCCGCCCAAAGCGGCGCAGCGTGCGCATACCGTCACCTCGCCTTTCGGCAACCGCGAGGACCCCTGGTACTGGCTGCGTGACGATGAACGCAAGAACCCGGAGATGATCGCCTATCTCGAGGCGGAGAATGCGTACCTCAATACGGTCATGGCTCCGCATCGCGCGCTCGAACAAAAAATTTATGACGAGATCATCGCCCGCCTGAAGCAAGACGATGCCAGCGTGCCGCAGAGACGCAACGGCTATTGGTATTACTCGCGCTTCGAAACCGGCAAGCAATATCCGATCTACGCGCGTCGCAAAGGTACGCTTGAAGCCGCCGAAGAAGTCCTGATCGATGGCAACGAGCGCGCTCGTGGCCACGACTTCTACCAACTCGCTGCGCTCGAGGTCACCGTTGATGGTGAATGGGCCGCGATTGCCGAAGATACGGTTGGTCGACGTCAATATGACGTGCGGATCAAAAATTTGCGTACCGGCGAGTTTTTGCCGCAGGTGTTGACCCATGTCGAGCCTGATCTGGCCTGGACCAATGATGGTCGCACGCTCGTTTATATCCGCAAAGATCCGCAGACCCTGCTTGGCAACAAGGTCTATCGACACGGACGCGGCAGCGATGTCGCGAATGACGCGCTGGTCTATGAACTGGATGACGACAGCTTTTACCTCAGCGTCGCGAAGTCGAAGTCCGATCGCTTCATCTTCATCGCTGCGCAAAGCACGGTATCGAGTGAATACCGCTACGCCGATGCCGGCGCGGCGCAGCTCGAGTTTCGGGTCGCGATTCCGCGGGAGCGCGATCACGAGTATCAACTCGAAGACCTCGGTGATCGGTTCATCATCCGCACCAATTGGCAGGCCAAGAACTTCCGCATCGTCGCCGCGCCAATTGCAACGGCAAGCAATCGCGGCACCTGGCAGGACGTGATTCCGCATCGCAGCGACGCTTTCATCGGCGGCTTCGAGGCGTTCAAAGATTATTTGGCAGTGTCGGAGCGCGCCGGGGGCTTGGCGAAAATGCGGGTGCGCTCCTGGGACGGCAAGCGAAGTCTGCTGATCGATGCCGCGGATCCTGCCTATGTCATGGGTCTCGGCAACAACAGCGAACAGAACACCTCGCTGCTGCGCTACGTTTATTCATCACCGACGACGCCGTCGACGACTTGGGACTATGACATGACGAGTGGCGAGCGAAAGCTGCTCAAGCAGGAGCCGGTACTCGGTGGCTTTGATGCCAAAAATTACATCGCGGAATTCCGCTTTGCCACGGCGCGTGACGGCACGCGGATCCCGGTCACTTTGTTCTATCGTCGCGGCACACCCCTCGATGGCACGGCACCGGTTTATCAGTACGCCTATGGTTCTTACGGGTTTTCGACGGAACCGTCGTTCCGCTCACCCATTTTGTCGCTGGTTGATCGCGGCTTCGTCTATGCGATTGCTCATATTCGCGGCGGCCAGGAGATGGGTCGCGAGTGGTACGAAAAAGGCAAGCTACTGCACAAGAAAAACACGTTCACCGATTTCATTGATGTGACCCGCTATCTGGTCGCGGAAAAAATCGCTGATCCGCGGCGCGTTTTTGCCATGGGTGGCAGCGCGGGCGGATTACTGATGGGCGCCATTTCGAACATGGCGCCGGGCGACTACAAGGCGCTGGTGGCCCATGTTCCCTTCGTCGATGTCATGTCGACGATGCTCGATGAAAGCATCCCGCTCACCACCAACGAATTCGACGAATGGGGAAACCCGGGCAAGGACCGGGCAGCACACGACTACATGCTTTCTTATTCGCCCTACGATCAGGTCACGGCGCAAAATTATCCGGCGATGCTCGTGACCAGCGGGCTCTGGGACAGTCAGGTGCAGTACTGGGAGCCGACCAAATGGGTCGCGAAACTCCGCAGCCTGAAAACCGATCGCAATCCGCTGCTGCTGCGCACCAACATGGAAGCAGGGCACGGCGGCAAGTCGGGCCGCTTCGAGCGCTATCGTGAAATCGCCGAGGAATACGCCTTCATTCTTTGGCAGGCCAATGAGTGAACTCGATCTCGGTCGGTTCCACGAGATCAGCGTCAGCACGCCCGACCTGGACGCCTCGCTGCGCTTCTATGAAATGCTGGGCTTCGCGCGCGGCAGCATCGGCAACGCCTGGCCGCACCCCTATGCCGTAGTCACACTCGGCACTTTGGTACTGGGTCTGCACCAGTACAAATTTCCGTCACCGTCGTTCACGGCGGTGCACGAAGATTTTCCCGGAATATTGCAAACCTATCGAACGGCGGGCGCGGTGATCGCCTTCGCAAAAACTGGTCCGGACTGCTTCAATGAATTCGGGCTGCGTGACCCGGCCGGGCACATGATCACCTTGCTCGAACGGGCGACTCATCCCGATGACGCCTGGGATCCGGCGCGCGTCAGTCCCACGCTCGGTGAGTTTCTGGCGTACAGCCTGCCCTCGGCCGCCCCCGATGTCAGCACCGGTTTTTGGCGGGCTTTGGGTGCACAGGCCGCGATCGGTCGTCCCTGCTGGCCTGCCGAGTGGTTACTCGCCGGCGGATTGATGGTGGCCATTCACGCCGAGTCGCACTTCGACGAACCTGCGTTGGTCTTTCATCGGCACGGGGTCGCTTCGGGCACTCGACTCGAATCGCCTGAGGGGCTGTCGCTGGTGATCGTCGGCTAACGCGAGCGCTGCAAGCGGCGCTCGATACCGGCAACCAGACGGCGCAAGGCAGCCGGGTTCTGCCTCAAAAACAAGGAAGGCTCGACGAGTTCAAGCTCCATCACTACGGTGTGGCCCGCGGCATCTGGCGCAACATCGACGCGGGCGTAGAGCAAGTCTTCGTCGAGAGCGCTAACGGCAGCGAGCGCAGCCTCACCGACCGCACGCTCTGCGGCCGAGATTGGCAGGGCTTCGGATACGCTTTCGACGCCGCCGGCAAAACGCGGCGTCTTGCGGACCGCGTGCGTGAAGTCGCCGTCGATCCACACCAAGGCGCGCTCGCCGTAATGTTCGACGGAATCAAGGTAGGGCTGCACCAACACATCGCGCTCAGCGAGCAACCGACGACACACCATGTCAGCATCGGACGATGCAGCGGCAACGCGGTGGGTCTCGAATGACGCCGCGCCCACGGCCGGCTTGATGACGATGTCCCGCCAACCGCGCGCTGAACACTCCTCGTGAATATCAGTGCTCTTGCCGGACTCGAGCAGCAGCGTCGGCGTGACCGGTACGCCACGATCTGCGAGTTTGATGAGATAGCGCTTGTGCAGATTGTCGAGGATTACTTTGAGCGGATTCCACATGGCCGAGGTCGCAGCCACGGCCGTAGCCCAGCGAGCGAAAGCCTCGGGGTCGCGGATGTAATCCCAGGTCGAGCGAATGACGGTGGCTGCAGGTCGCTGCCACTCGGCAGGGTTGTGCCAAGCGACCATTTGCGCATCGATACCTGCCGACCGCAGCGCTTCGAGCAGCAGGTCTTCGTCGACGTCCGGCTCGGGTAGCGGCCGGCACGTCGCAATCCGCAGAATCATGTGGTTTTCGGTCGGCTCAACAACAGGTAAAGACCGAACAGCATGATGCAGACATTCACCGCGCCGATGAGGAAAAACGGCATGCCCTTGCTGACGACGTCATAGAGCCAACCACCGACCGCCGTGGTGAACAGAATGCTGCAAGAGGCAAAGATTCCGGCGAGCCCGAACACGGCTCCGCGAACATCTTGCGGGGCTTCCTGGCCGAGTACGGTTTGACTTGCAATGATGGCGCAGATCTGTCCCATGCCGAGCAAAATCGCAACCAGCGTGATCCACTCGCTGTTCGGGTCACCCACGAAACCACCCGCGATATAGCCGATGCCGGCAATGGTCATGGCGACCACACCCGCAGTGATGCGGTTCATCTTGTCGAGTGCCAGACCAAAGAAAATAGCGAACAGCAGGCCTGCCGAGTTCGCGATCACATAGGGTTTGGTCGCCGCAGAGACGGCCTCGGCCACCGACTGCCCGTTGGCGATGGCTGTTTGCTGCAAGCGCGCACTGAAGAAAGTGCCGATGACAATGCGATCGGCGAACGAGACGAACTGCAGCATGTAGGCAAACCAGATACGTGGATTGGCACGCGCAGCGTCGATGCCGGTGCGCAGCAAGGCGCGCAGCGGCTCGCGTTCACCAATTTGGCTCGGCGTGCCGCGCTTGAGCCCAAGCCAGCAAACGATTGCGGTGATGAGGCACAGCCCCGCTGCAAAACTCAGCGTGACCTGGCCCGCAGTCACGGCATCCATGCCATCGGCAGCCAAGCGCTGCGGGACCTTGCCGAGCACCAGCACGGCAAGCGTCGCACCCAGACCCTGACAAAAACCTGTGATGCCTACGAACAAACCGCGCGACTCTTCTTTGGGAATGTCGGCCAGCACGGTGGCGAGCATGCAGCCAACCGCGGCGACACCCACCGAGAAGAACAGCGCGCAGGCCAGCAACTGCGGAAAAGTGCGGGCGAGCGGATAAAGAAAGAATCCGGCTGCCAACCAAAGAAAGCCGATCGCATACACCGGCCGGCGACCGATTTTGTCCGACAGGGCCCCAAAGGGAGCGACCAGCAACAAAGAAACGATTTCATTGCTGAAGCCGAGTAGCCCCAATACCCGCCCTTGTTCGCCCTGGGGGACCTTCAGGTTGGCATTGAGCAGGTAGGGCTGGATGAAGCTGACGAAGGCCAGCATGCCGATGGTGATGAACGCCGCGAACAGGTAAGTCCGGGCGTTCCAGCGCGTATAACCCGGGGCGAGGCGCACCGGACCCAGTTTGATGTCGGTTGCGTTCATCGGGGCATCCTAGCCCAAGCCCCGGGATAGCGCATTGGCGTAACCGGGCAGCGCCTGCCCCGTGGATACCCCCGTCGATTGGGTCAACATGGAACTCTGGTGCCTGAAAACGGTCTAGGTTCGCTCACCTTCGCCGCCCCTAAGGAAAAGATCATGGGAGATATCCTGCTGCTGCCGTTCGCCGAGTACTGGTGGGCCTATGTCGGCTTTATCGCCGCCCTGCTCGTCATTCTGGCCTTCGATCTCGGCGTCTTCAGCAAGCCGGGGACTCTGCCCTCGCTGCGCTCGGCGATCATCCGCAGCATCATCTTCATTTTGTTGGCGCTCGCCTTCAATTACGGTCTGTACCAGTTCCTGCTTCACGAGCTGCCCAACCGCCCCGACCTCGTCGGCATGGATCACGCACAGCTCGCGCGCGACACCTCGCTCGAGTTCCTCGCGGGCTATGTGGTCGAGTACGCGCTCGCCATCGACAACGTGTTCGTGTTCGTCGCCGTGTTCTCTTATTTTGCGGTACCGGCGCAGTATCAGCAGAAGGTGCTGTTCTACGGAATCATGGGCGCGATCCTCTTCCGCGCGCTCTTCATCTCGCTCGGTTCCATCCTCATGCAGTACGGCTGGGTGGTCGCGATCTTCGGCATTTTCCTGATCCTGACGGGTCTCAAGATCCTGTTCCTGCCCGAGAAACCCATCGATCCGTCGCGCAACCCGATCATTCTCGGCGTCAAAAAATTATTCCCGGTCACGCCGGCCTATCATCAAGACAAATTCTGGGTCGAGATTGATGGCAAGACTTGGGTGACCCCGCTCTTCGTCGCCCTCGCTTTCATCGAGTTCAGTGACATCATCTTTGCCATCGACTCGGTGCCTGCCATCTTTGCTCTGACCAACGAGCCGTTCATCGTATTCACCTCGAACATTTTCGCCATCATCGGTCTGCGCTCGCTGTTCTTCGTGCTGCAGAGCATGGTGAAGGCCTTCTTGTTCTTGAAGTACGGCCTAGGCGTCATTCTGGTGTTCGTCGGCCTCAAGATGGTCTGGCTCAACGAGGCGTTCGGCGGCAAGTTCCCGATCAGCTGGTCACTCGGCATTATCGGCACCATCCTCGCGGTCTCGATTTTGGTGTCGATCGCCTGGAACCGCGTGCGTCCCGCAGATCAGGCCTGAGAGTGTTGATCGGGTCTCTGCTACTCAGAGCGCTCTGACGAAGCTGTCGATCGCGGCGCAGCTCACGGGTTCGTCCAGCGTCGGCGCATGACCGCGGCGCGGGATCACGCAGGACTGCATGTCGGGATGAATCTCGGCCATGCGTTCGACCGTGCGCGCCGATAAAAGATCAGAGAGCTCGCCACGCAGACACAACAGCGGCAACTCGCGCAGCGAGGCGAACGCCGCCCAAAAATCGGGTGTGGGTCCACTCGCTTCGCGTACGGCGCGACCCACGTTCGGATCGACCTCACGAACGATGCGGTCTGCTGTCTGCTCTCTATAAATTCGGCGTGCAAACTGCAGCCAGTCGGCGTCGGTGAAATCGGGAAATACCTGCGCGTTGGCGATGCGCGCATCGTCCGCCGCTTCTTGCCAACTGGTCGCTGCACGCGCCTTGCCCGCGGAAGTGGCGATGCGCAGCATCCCGGCCATCTCGAGTTCGGGACCAATATCATTGAGCACCAGTCCCGCGACACGCTCGCGGTGTTCACTCGCGAGAAACATGCCGACGAATCCGCCAAGCGAAGTGCCGATGACGACCACCCGCGGCATTGCGATGGCATCGAGCACCGCGAGCACATCTCGAACATAGACGTCGAGTCGATAGTTTCGCCACTCAGGATCGTGATCGGACAAGCCTCGTCCCCGAAGATCGAGTGCGATAACGCGACGGCCGAGGAAGCGCGACAGATGCGGTGCGAGCTTTTCGAAATCGCGGCAATTGCGCGTGAGACCGGGCAGGCACAGTACCGGCGTCCGGTCTGCGTGACCCGGATAATCGCGCAGATGCAGACGCAAAGCTGCGCCCAGCTCGACGTAGCGATCGACGAACTCGGCGGTCACCGACTCGGTATCACTTGGCAAACAGGCGGGTCGGGTCGCGGAACGCCTTGAACTCGAGTGCGTTGCCCGAAAGGTCGTACAGGAAAAAGGTCGCTTGCTCACCGACCTCACCCGCAAAGCGAACCCCGGGATCGATCACGAAGCTCGTGCCCGCGTCACGCAACCGCGCAGCGAGTTCATGCCATTGCTGCCACTCGAGGACGACCCCGAAATGGGGGACTGGCACGTCTTTGCCATCGACTTTGTTGGTATGAGCCGGCGCATCAAAAGCCTTGCGCGATGGATCGACATGCGCAACCAATTGATGGCCAAAGAAATCGAAGTCCACCCACTCATGGGCGGAACGCCCCTCGGGACAACCGAACAGCTCGCCATAGAATTTACGCGCCGAGGGCAGGTCGTGCACGGGAATCGCCAGATGGAAGGGTGCGAGCATGATCGAGATCACCTTTTTTTGCGGGTGCGCGCGAGACGCGGCAAAAGCTTCTGAAAATATTGAGGCATGAGACGCTTGAGCCGCCAGTAGGTTCGATACTCACGCGGATAAATGAAGTGGCTGGTGCCACGGCCCGCTGCCGCCAGCATCTGCTCGGCAACTTCTTCTGCCGATACCCCTGAATCTTCGATCAGGCGCGCGGCGGACTTGAGCATCTTGTCGTCGCCGCGAGCCGACTCGATCAAGCGCGTACGAAAAAACCCGGGCATGGCCACCATGACCTGCACACCGTAGTCGGCGTATTCCTGCATCAGCGACTCACTGAGTCCGACGACTGCGGCCTTGGCCGCACTGTAGGCCGACATGTTGGCGCTGGTGGTGACGGCAGCCATGCTCGCAATGTTGATGATCACGCCACCCTTGCCTCGCCCCATGTGGCGAACCAAAGGACGGCAGCTGTTGGCAACGCCATGCACGTTGATATCGAACATCCACTGCCACTCTTCGGCGGTGCTGTTGTGAAAAGCCCCTGCCATGGCAACGCCCGCACAATTGATCGCGAGATCGATGCCACCCAGCGTGGCGATAGCTGAATCGACGAGCTGCGTCATGGCGGCCGCATCACGCACATCGCAAGCGACTGCTGCGACGCGCGCACCATCGCGCGAAAAACTGCTCGCCACCAGATCGAGCCGCGAGGCATCGACATCGGTGAGTACCAACTGCCAGCCCTCGCGGGCAAGAATTTCAGCGCAGGCCAGCCCCAAGCCACTGGCGGCGCCGGTGATGAATGCACGTCGTCCGGCGAGGCGCTGCGAAAGATTGGTGGCGGCGGAAGTCACGACTCAAGCGTACTATGAGGGCGATGTCGTTCGCAGGCCCGCACGGAAGTTTTCGGCCTGTACGCGGATGGCCTTACGATCTGCCGCGGACAGCCGATCGAGATTGCGCAGCTGCAAACCCATACGCGGATTCGCACGCAGGCTCTGCTCGTGACGCTGCAAAAAATCCCAGTACAGCGTGGTGAAGGGACAGGCCTTGTCACCGACCGCCTTGGTCGGATCGTAGCGACAATTCCCGCAGTAATTGCTCATCCGCTCGATGTAACGGCCGGTCGCCACATAAGGCTTGGAGGCCATGACCCCACCATCGGCGTACTGCGACATGCCCAGCGTATTCGGCAGCTCCACCCACTCGACGGCGTCGACATATACCGCGAGATACCAGCGATGCACTTCGCGCGGATCGACCCCGAGCATGAGACAGAACAGGCCCGTGACCATCAGTCTTTGAATGTGATGGGCATAACCGTAGCGCAATGTTTGACCCACGCAGTCGGCGAGGCAGCGCATCGGGGTCTCGCCGGTCCAAAAAAATTGCGGCAAAGGCTCGTTGGCACCGAGCGCGTTACGCTCCAGATAGCCCGGCATATGCAGCCAATACACGCCGCGCACATATTCGCGCCAGCCGAGAATCTGACGAATGAAGCCCTCGACCGCAGCGAGCGGTGCTCGTCCGGCCCGGTACTCGCGCTCGGCAGCTTCGATGGCCTCTAGCGGTCGCAGCAACTTCAGGTTCATTGCAGCAGCAATGCGGGAATGGAAAAGCCAAGGCTCGCCGCTCCACATGGCATCTTGATGATCACCAAAGGCGGCAAGTCGGTGCTCAATGAAATCGGTCAGGGTTGCAAGAGCCTGCTTGCGCGTCACTGGCCAGTCAAAATCCGCGAGCGATCCGGGGTGGTCGGAAAATTCCGCATTCACTTCGGCGATGACTTGACGCGTGACGGCATCGGGTCGAAAGGCTTTTGGTGGGGGCATCGTCAACTTTGATAGCCCGTCGCGACCGAAGCTCTTGCGGTTTTCGGCGTCGTAGTTCCACTCGCCGCCCTCGGGCTCGCCCGTCACATCGAGCAATACGCCGTGCGCAAGACGCATCTCACGATAAAAAAACTCCATGCGCAGCTGCTTGCGACCCTTGGCGTGTTTGGCGAAAGTCTCGTGCGAACAAAGAAAATGTCGATCTGCGCGCAGCTCGATCCTGGGGCCCATCTCGCGGATCGCGGCACGCAAGCGCCACTCGCCGGGCTCGACGACTACCACACGCTCCGGCGCCAAGCGGTCGATGTCGGCGCGAAGCGTAGTGACGAGCGATGCACAACGGGCATCGAGCGAGTGATAGACCAGCCGCAGGCCTTCGGCTTCCAGCTCGTCACGAAAGTGCCGCATGGCCGCCAGAAACATGGCGATTCGCGGCCGACTGACGGGCACGAGGGTCGACTCCTCGCGCGCCTCGCACATCCAGACCACATCGCGACGCAGATCGAGACCATCGAAAGCCGCGGAGTCACGATCGAGTTGGTCGCCGAGCACGACGATGAGGTGCCGGATTGGCATAAGTCGATGATCATAGACCGGTCGCTGAGCTATGGGGACGCTTTACTCACCCAGGGTGCCGTGTCAGTTTGGTCTGCAACCCCGTGGTCCGTGACTTCAGCAGGAGACCCTGATGCCGCCTTTTTCACGCCGCGATTTTCTGTCGAGCAGCGCTGGCTTGTCGGCTGCTGCATTGGCCGCCGCCGATCTGCGCATCGCCGAGGCACAACCCGCCGCCATGCCCGCCGCCATGCCCGCCGCGGGACCTGCCCCCGCCGCCGCGTCAGCCGCTGCGGCACCCGCTCCTTCCTGGTCAGTGGGTCCTTTCGAGGACTTGCGCCAGTGGATCGCCGAGCTCGACCGACGTGGCCTGGTGCTGCGAGTGCGCGATGTCGACCAAGATGCTTACGAAGGTACAGCGCTGATGTATCGACTCATCGATCGCTTCGGCATGTACTTCGCACCGACACTGGTGATGGAGAACGTCAAAATCGACGGCGTCTGGCACAAGGGGCCGATCATCACCAACCATTTCGGTCATTGGGATACCGAATGTTTGAGCTTCGGGCTCGAGCCGGTGCCCGGCGATCATGTTGCGACCTATTACAAGGCGCTCGCCCGCGTCGAAGAATTTTTGAAGCGTGGTCAAGGTGGCGCATTTCCGACCGCGGCCTTCACCGAGGTGACGCGCGATGTCGCGCCCTGCAAACAGGTGGTGCTGAGCGGCGATGCCATAGACCTGCGGCAGTTCGCCTTCATTCAGTCGAACCCCGCAGACTCGACGCGCTACGTGAATACGGGCTCGGTGTTCACCCATGATCAGGAACTCGGCAAAAATTTCGGTACGTATCGTTGCGAGATCAAAGGCCCCAGGCTTTTGGGTGTGAACCCTGAAGAGGGTCAAGGTGCCTGGCAGGCCTTCATGAAAGCGCGCGAGCGTGGCGAGAAATCGGTCAAGGTGTCGATCGCGCTCGGTCAAGACCCGGTGACCTGGGTAGTCTCCAGCTCGAAACTCAATCGTGCCAAGGCTGACGAACTCGAGGTGGTCTCGGCGATCCGCGGCAAACCACTGAAGGTCGTCCGCTCCGAAACCAACGATCATCTGGTACCCGCCAACTCCGAGATGATCATCGAAGGCGAAGTACCGCTCGATCAACCCATGCTGCCTGAAGGGCCGTTCGGCGAAATGTACGGATACATGGGTGCAAAGAAATCGGCAAATTTCTGGATGAATGTGACGACGATCACGCATCGTCGCAATCCCTGGATCGTCAATCAGTTCACGGGTGTCACTCGCGGTTTTCCGACGGCGCCGCTCGAGCAGATCGCGCTCGCCAGCCTGAAACGCTTCATGCCCAACGTGAAGATGCTGCATACGCCGGTCGAGGCCACCGGCCTGTGCTTCGTCAGCTTCAAAAAGCAGAAGCCCGGCGAAGCCCTCGAAATCGGCAAGCGGATCGCTCAAATCGTCGGCATCGCCAAAATCATCGTGATGGTCGACGACGATGTCGAAGTACTCGATCGCACCCAGGTCATGCATGCGCTCGGCGCACGCTGGCAGCCGCAGCCCGCCACGGCCATCATTCCGGAAATGCGCGGCATGGCACTCGATCCTTCGCTGACCAAGCGTCCGATGACCTCCAAGATCGTGATCGACGCCACTCGCCAACTGCCGGAAGAAGGCGGGCCAAAGATTTATCAAGCGCTCAACCGCACCGAGCTCGAACGCCTCGCCCCCGAGGCCTTCGAAAAAGTGGCGGCGCGCTGGGGTAAATGGGTCGGCAAGTATCGCCCACCAGGCGTCTGAGCGTGCTGCAGCTCGACACACCTCGTCTGCGACTCCGTGAGTTCACGGAAGATGATGCGGCTTTCGTGCTGCGTCTGCTCAATGAACCCTCGTTCATCGAATTCGTTGGTGATCGTGGCGTACGCAGCCTCGATGATGCGCGGCGTTACCTGCGCGAAGGACCCATGGCGAGCTACCGCGCGCATGGCCACGGACTGCTGCGGGTCAGTCTCAAAATGGACGACACGCCGATCGGCATGTACGGTCTCGTCAAGCGCGACACCCTGCCCGAGCCGGACATCGGCTTCGCCCTGCTGCCCGAGTACTGGGACCGGGGCTATGTCACCGAAGCCGCTCAAGCGGCCATGAAACATAGCGAGCAAATACTGGGGCTACAAACCATTCTGGGTATTACTTCGCCGCATAACGTGCGTTCGATCGCAGTTCTCAACAAGCTCGGCCTGCGCTTCATCGACGAAAAGCCGCTCGGCGACAAACCCCAGCTGCTCAAGATATTCGGGCTCGCGCTAAAATAGCCGTATGTCGCAATCCAACCGCTACCCCTCGGCTTCCATTTTCATGCACTGGCTGATGCTGATCTTGCTCGCCGGTGTCTACACCATGATCGAACTGCACGACGAGTTTCCCGACGGCAGCCCGACCTATGAGCTGCTCGAGACCTGGCACTACATGCTGGGCTTGACCGTGTTCGTGCTGGTGGGCATTCGCCTCGTGCTGCGCTCGCGTTTTACTGCACCGCCGATCGAGCCGCTGCCGCCAGCTTGGCAGCGTGGCCTTTCGCGCCTCGTCCATGGCTTGCTCTACGCGCTGATGATCGGCATGCCGATCGGCGGCTGGCTCATGCTGAGCGCCAAAGGCGAAACCATTCCTTTCTATGGCCTGACCCTGCCCGCGCTGCTGTCGCCCAATGAAGAACTCGCCGAACTCATCGAAGAAATCCACGAGACTGTTGGTGTGACAGGTTATTACCTGATCGGGCTGCACACCCTCGCCGCGCTCGTCCATCACTACCTGATCCGCGACAACACCCTGCAGCGTATGCTGCCTTGGAACAGCCAAAAGTCATGATCGAAAAAGCGATTGAGCGTTTGCTCTTTGCGTGCCGCTGGTTACTGGCGCCGCTTTATCTTGGGCTTGCACTGGCCTTGATCGCTCTCGGCATCAAGTTTTTTCAGGAAGCGTTCCACGTCGTGCTGACCATTGGCACGTTAGCCGAAGACCAGCTGGTGCTGACCATACTGACGCTGATTGACATTGTGCTGGTCGGCAGCCTGATCGTGATGGTGATGTTTTCGGGTTACGAAAACTTCGTGTCACGGATCGATGTCGCCGCCGAATCAGAAAAACTCGACTGGCTGGGCAAGCTCGATGCGGGCACCCTGAAACTCAAGGTGGCCGCATCGATCGTCGCCATTTCGTCCATTCATCTGCTGAAGGTCTTCATGGATGTGAAGACCATTCCGAACGACAAAATTCTTTGGTATGTCGTTCTGCACCTGACCTTCGTGGTCTCGGCGCTGCTGCTCGGCGTACTCGACCGCATGTCGTTCGCCGACAAGCGGCCGTAGCCGTTACGGCCGGAGGCGTACTTATTTCTTGGTGCTGCGCTTGGCGGCGCGCTTTTTGGCGCGAGCCGGATCCTTGGGACGGGTCTTGCCGAAAGAACCCTGATAAATCTTGCCGCGACGGCTTCTACTGTCACCCTTGCCCATCTCTTCGACTCCGCTGAAAACGGCGATCCATTCGCCGGGGGCGCAAGTTTAGGTCACTCAGCGGTAACGCGCCATCAACTTGCCGAGCTGTTTTGAACCCGGATTGAGACGCTCGAACGGCAGCTGGTTCAGCGGCAGGTCGGGAGTCCGGTTGAGGGAGTGGAATTCCGTGTCTTGCGTCGGCCGGCAATGCAGCAAACCCGTGAGGTATTCGCCCTTGGCGATGTGCTGCTGCACGTAGTCATGCGCGTGCAATTCGTCGGTCGGATCGTAGTCTTCGGCAAGCTTGCGCAGCACCACACGGCTGCCGTCATGCAGCATCACCGGCACGGCTTCGCCGGCAGCATAGTCGGTCGCGATCTCTTTCTTGAAGGGTACGAAGTCAGCCTCGACCACCGGCTCGTAATGCTCACGCGTGAAAGCGTAGCTCTTGGTCGAGCCGTCATGATCATTGAAGGTCACGCAGGGCGAGAGCACATCGATCAGGGCAAACCCCGGATATTTGAGCCCCGCCTGAATAAGCGGCACGAGCTGTGCCTTGTCGCCCGAGAAACTGCGCGCCACGAAGCCCGCACCCAGGTTCATGGCGAGCAACACCGGATCGATCGGCGGCTGTTGATTGACCTCGCCCTTCTTGGCTTTGGTACCGATGTCAGCCGAGGCCGAGAACTGCCCCTTGGTGAGTCCGTATACCCCGTTGTTTTCGATGATGTACAGCATGTTCACGTTACGGCGGATCGCGTGACAAAACTGCCCGAGACCGATCGATAGCGAATCGCCGTCGCCCGAGATGCCGATGTAATAGAGGTCGCGGTTGGCCGCATTGGCGCCCATTGCGATCGAGGGCATGCGACCGTGCACGGAGTTGAAGCCATGGCCGCCGCTCACGAAATAGGCCGTGGTCTTTGATGAGCAACCGATGCCCGACAGCTTGACGAGATTTTCCGGGCGCATCGAGATGCCCCAGCAAGCCTCGATGATGGCTGCGGTGATCGAATCGTGGCCGCAGCCGGCGCAGAGCGTGGACAACGCGCCTTCGTATTCGCGACGAGTCAGTCCGAGCTCGTTTCGCGGCAGCGAAGGGTGGGCAATCTTCGGTTTGGGGATGAACGTCATGACACCACTCCGGAGACGGCGCGACGATCTTCGAGCAGGTCACCGAGCACGCCGTCGACGATGAATTTTGATGACACGGGCAAGCCGCTGTAGTGCAGAAGCGAGCGCAGCTTCGCTTTGTCGACGCGCGTTTCGAGGGTCAACAAAGATTTGAATTGCGCATCGCGATTCTGTTCGACCACATAGATGACTTCATGATCGGCAAGGAATTTTTCGACTTCTTCGCTGAAGGGGAAACCGCGTACGCGCATGTAGTCGAGATGCACACCGCGCGCGGCGATGACATCGAGCGCTTCACGCACCGCACCGTCGCAACTGCCGATCGAGACGATCGCCGCCTTGGCCTTGCCGTCTCCTTCGACCACGGGTCGCGGCACGTGGCGCTTGGCCGTGGCGAATTTGCGCAGCAGGCGATCGAGCACCAGCTGGTACTCCGCCGAATCTTCAGTGTAGGTGCCGAATTGGGTATGACCTGACCCGCGGGTGAAATACGCCCCCTTCGGATGCACGCCCGGGAAGCTGCGATAGGGAATGCCGTCTTCGTCTTTATCGAGATAGCGGTAGAACTTCTCGATCTTTTCGAGCTCGGCCTTGCCGAGTACCTTGCCGCGATCCGGTCGATAGTTGTCATCCCAAACCAGATCGCGACACATCCAGTCGTTCATGCCGATATCGAGATCGAGCATGACGAGCACGGGTGTCTGCAAGCGTTCCGCCAGGTCGAAGGCCTGCACTGCCATGTAGAAACACTCTTCCGGATTCGCCGGATAGAGACAAACATGTTTGGTATCCCCGTGCGACGCATAGGCCGCCGAGATCAGATCGCACTGCTGTGTGCGCGTCGGCATGCCCGTCGACGGTCCGACCCGCTGCACATCGAAAAGTACCGCCGGCAATTCCGCGTAATAGGCCAAACCGAGAAATTCGCTCATCAAAGAAACACCTGGACCCGAGGTGGCAGTGAACGAACGCGCACCGTTCCAGTTGGCACCAAGCACCATGCCGATTGCCGCCAACTCGTCTTCGGCCTGAATGAAAGCGAAATTGGCGCGGCCCGTCTCAGGGTCGATCCGCGTTTTGTCGGCAAAACTTTTGAAGGCATCCATCAGCGAGGTGGATGGCGTGATCGGATACCAGGCGGCAACCGTTGCACCGGCATAAACGCAACCGAGCGCCGCTGCGGTATTGCCGTCGATCATGATATGACCGCTGGTTTTATCCATTTGGCCGACACGCAGCGGCAGCGGACAGCTCAAATTCGCCTTGGCATAGTCATAGCCGAGCTGAATCGCCTGCATGTTCGATTCGACCAGTGCCGGTTTTTTTGCATAGGTCTCGGCCAGCAGCTCGCGAATGCGCGCCACATCGAGATCGAGCAGTGCCGCAAGCACACCGGCGTAGCAAATATTTTTCATCAGGATGCGCGTACGCACACCCTTGAAGTTTTCGTTGCACAGACGGGCGAGCGGCACACCGAGCACCGTGACGTCGTCACGCTTCAGCAGTCCCGGTCGCGGCCAAGTCGAGTCGTAAATCAAATATCCGCCCGGCGCGACATCGCGGACATCGCGGGCGTAGGTCTCGGCATTCATCGCGACCATGATGTCGACCTTGCCGGAGCGGGCGACGTAACCATCTTTCGAGACGCGGATCTCGTACCACGTCGGCAGTCCCTGGATGTTCGACGGGAAGTAGTTCTTGCCCATCACCGGGATGCCGCTGCGGAAGATCGACTTCATGAGCAGCGTATTGGCACTGGCCGAGCCCGTCCCGTTGACGGTGGCGATCTTGATGACGAAATCATTGACGCGGGAAGGCGCAGCGGACATCGGCACGGTCTCCGTTCGCGGGCTTTAAGGAGTAGCGGTAGCAGTGGCAGTGGTCGCAGCAGCGGCAGCGACGGGCTGGTCGACGGCGTGCGGCCATTTCACCCAGGACTTTTGCATGTCCCAGGCGGCCGTCGGACAGCGCTCGGCACACAGGCCGCAGTGCACGCAAACATCTTCATCTTTGACCATGACGCGTCCGGTGAACTTCAGCGGCGCGCTTACATAGAGTGCCTGCGTGACATTCTTCGCCGGCGCCTTCAGACGCGTACGCAGCTCGTCTTCACTGCCATCCGGCGTCATAGTCAGACAATCGACCGGACAGACATCGATGCAAGCATCGCACTCGATGCAGAGTTTGGTCTCGAAAACCGTCTGCACATCGCAGTTGAGGCAGCGCTGTACTTCTTCGGCGGCCTGCTCGGCGGTGAAGCCGAGCTCGACCTCGATATTGATTTTTTTGAAGCGCTCTTTGAGCGAAACATGCGGCACCAGACGGCGCTTGGTGGCACTGTAGTCGTTGGCGTAGGACCACTCGTGCATACCCATCTTGCGGCTCTGCAGATTGACGCCGGGCGCCATGCGCTCGGCGACCGCCTTGCCCTGACAGTGCTGATGGATGGAAATGGCAGCCTGATGGCCGTGCTCGACCGACCAGATGATGTTTTTGGGTCCGAACGCGGCATCGCCACCAAAGAAAACGCCGGCACGGGTGCTCTCGAAGGTGGTGGCGTCGACCTTGGGCACATCCCACTTGTCGAACTCGATCCCGAGATCGCGCTCGATCCACGGGAAGGCGTTTTCCTGACCGATGGCGAGGATCACATCGTCAGCCGGATAAAACTCTTCGCCGGTGATGCGCTCGGCCGTGATACGCCCGCGCGCGTCGAATTCGTATTCCATCACCTCGAACGTCATGCCTTTGAGGCGACCGCCCTCGATCACGAAGTTCTTCGGCGAACGGTTGATGATGATCTCGACGCTTTCGGCTTCCGCATCCTCGAGTTCCCACTCCGAGGCTTTGAAGAACTGACGCGGCTTGCGCGCCATCACCTTCACGCTCTTGGCGCCGAGGCGCAGCGAACTGCGGCAGCAGTCCATCGCGGTGTTGCCGACGCCGATGATGAGCACGTTCTGACCGACCGTCTTGACGTGATCGAACGCGATCGACTCGAGCCAGGCGATACCGATGTGAATATTGGCCGCGCCTTCCTGACGACCCGGCAGCGAAAGCTCTTTGCCTTTGGGTGCACCGGAGCCGACAAAAACGGCATCGAAGCCACCCTCATCGAGCAGCTTGCGCATGGACTCGATGCGATGACCCAACCGCAGGTCGACGCCCATATCAACAATCGCGCCGATTTCTTCGTCGAGTACATCCGCCGGCAAACGGAACGAGGGAATGTTCGTGCGCATCAATCCGCCAGCAGTCGCGAATTGCTCGAAGATCGTGACGTCGTAGCCTAGCGGCATCAGATCGTTGGCCACCGTGAGCGACGCACAACCCGCACCGATGCAAGCGATACGCTTGCCATTTTTTTGAGTGGGGATCGGCGGCAGACGATCGCGGAATTCGTCTTTGTGATCGGCAGCCACGCGCTTCAAGCGACAGATGGCGACCGGTTTCTGTTCGACGCGACCGCGACGACAGGCGGGTTCGCAGGGACGGTCACAGACTCGACCCAGCACACCCGGGAATACATTGGAGCGCCGATTCACCATGTAGGCGTCGGTAAAGCGCCCTTGGGCAATCAGCCGGATGTACTCCGGCACGTCTGTGTGGGCAGGGCATGCCCACTGGCAATCCACGACCTTGTGAAAATAGTCTGGATGCGAGGTATCCGTCGCCGCCATTGAACCCCCGTTCGAGTCAGTCAACCACCCGTCCCCCCGAGTATCCAACCGCCCCATGCAAATGTCACCGTGAACAGGACATGGACGACGGGTACGATGCTGCCCTCTCCACCCCATGGAATAGGCATGAACGAGATGGATGCCCCCACCGAAATCCGCCTGCGCCGTCAGTCGCGGGTCCTCGAGGTCGCTTTTGGCGAGACCGAGCGTTATGCCCTGCCGTTCGAGTTTCTGCGGGTGCATTCGCCCTCGGCCGAGGTCAAAGGCCATGGCCCAGGGCAAGAAACGCTGGTGCTCGGCAAACAGGGGGTGGGAATCCGCAATCTCGAGCCGGTCGGTCAATACGCCGTCAGACTGCTATTCGATGACGGGCACGACAGTGGTCTTTATAGCTGGAAATACTTGCGCGAGCTCGGTCGCGACCACGACATGCTGTGGCAGCGCTATCTCGAGCGGGTTGCCGCCGCCCACAAAGGCTGAGCCACCGCAGACACGATTCGGGGCAAAAAAAAGGCCGAGCAGATGCTCGGCCTACAGTCCCTTTTTGCTTTTTTCAAACCCCCGTTCGGCCGATCCGCTAGCGGACCGGTACGCGTGCCGATGTTTTACGCCCATCGCCGGCGAAAATCCATAGTCCATGCCGGAGGGGCGCGAGAGAACGCGTGATCTGGCGCTCGCGCGGCTACAATGTTCGGCCCTGCGGAGTCCGTTGCATGGCCGTCGAGAACGACAGCAAAACCACTCACTTCGGTTTCGAACAGGTCGCCTGGAGCGACAAGGCGAAGCGCGTTCGCGGCGTTTTCGATTCGGTGGCCCCCAAGTACGACCTGATGAACGATCTGATGTCGGGCGGTCTGCACCGACTGTGGAAAGAGTTCACGCTCTCGCAGACACATCTGCGACCGGGTCAGCACGCTCTCGATGTCGCGGGTGGCACGGGCGATCTCGCTCGCGGCCTCAAAAAACAGGTCGGTGAGCGCGGGCTTGTGGTGCTCTCCGATATTAATGGCGCCATGCTCGCTCACGGACGCGACCGTACCATCGACGGCGGCATCGTCCATGGCATCGAATATGTGCAGGCCAATGCCGAATGTCTGCCCTTCGCCGACAACAGCTTCGACTGCATCAGCATCGGTTTCGGACTGCGCAACGTCACCGATAAACCCGCGGCGCTGCGCTCGATGTATCGGGTGCTGAAACCGGGTGGCCAGTTGCTGGTGCTCGAGTTTTCGCAACCGACAGCACCTGGCCTCAAGCCGATTTACGATCTCTACTCCTTCAAAGTATTGCCCGTGCTGGGTCAAGTGGTCGCGCAAGATGCCGACAGTTATCGCTACCTCGCCGAGTCGATCCGCAAGCATCCTGATCAAGAAACACTGCTCGGTCTGCTGCGCGATGCAGGCTTCGAAGATTGCCGATATCACAATCTCGCCGGCGGCATCGTCGCCCTGCATCGCGGCTACAAGTATTGAACCGTGCTGACTGAAATCATCGAAAATCTGCTCAATCGCAATCTGGGCAGCTCGCCGCGGGCGCGTGAATCTTGCGCGGCTCTCAAGGGTCGACGACTCAAGCTCGTGATCCGCGATCTCGATCTGACGATCGGCTTCGAATCGCTCGGTGATTCGCTGCGTATTTCGCGGCAAGCCGAAGGTGAGTTTCACGCCGAGGTCGAGGGTTCACCGGTCAACCTGCTGGCAATGGCAGGCCCGCAACCCGAGCGGCTGCTCAAATCGGGCGCCGTGCAGGTGCGTGGTGAAGTCGAATTACTGCAGCGTTACCGCGACCTCGCGCTATTGCTTCGCCCCGACCTCGAAGAAGAACTCGCCAGATTGATCGGCGACAGCTCCGCGCACCGACTCGCGGGTCTCGCCAAAGCTGCCCTCGCGTTGGGTCGACGCAGCGCCAGCACAGCCGTGCAAAATGCGGCGGAATACTTTGCCCACGAAAGCCGTGATCTCGTGCCGCGCGCCGAGGCAGAAGTCTTTCTTGGTGAAGTCGATCGCTTGCGCGAAGACGTCGACCGCGCAGCAGCGCGGGTCGAAGCGCTGCTGGCTCGCTTCGAGCAACCCCCGAGTGATGGTGGGCGAGCATGAAGCTGCGGGTGTTGGCGAGACTGATCCAGATTCAGCGCGTGCTCGTGCGGCACGGTCTCGATGAGTTCGTTGCCGAAACCCATCTCTATCGACCCCTGCGCTTCGTGTTCATGGCCTCGCCCTGGACATGGTTCGAGCGGCGCAAGAGTGCGACCCGCGGCGAGCGACTGCGGCTCGCTCTCGAAGAACTCGGCCCGATCTTCATCAAACTCGGTCAGGCACTGTCGACGCGTCGCGATCTGCTGCCGCCGGACATCGCCGAAGAACTCGCGAAGTTGCAGGATCGCGTACCACCCTTCGAGGGGGCCATCGCCAAGCAGCTGATCGAGCAGGCCTACGAAAAGCCGCTGGAGAAAGTATTTTCGAAGTTCGACGAGCGTCCGCTCGCGGCGGCCTCGATCGCGCAAGTGCATGTCGCCACGCTTCACGATGGGCCTGAGGTCATCGTCAAAGTATTGCGCCCCGGCATGAAAGCCGTGATTGGGCGCGATCTCGAGGTCATGCATGCGCTGGCTGCACTCGCCAAGCGCAACTCGCATGAGGCGCGGCGTCTGCGGGTTGATGAAATCGTCGACGAATACGAAAAAACCGTGCTCGATGAGCTCGATCTCATGCGCGAAGCGGCGAACGCCTCGCAGCTGCGCCGCAATTTCGAAGGGTCACCCTTGCTACATGTGCCGGCCGTTTATTGGGACCACTGCCGAGTCAACGTGATGGTGATGGAGCGCATTCTCGGCATCACCATCAGCGACATGACGACGCTGCGCGCCTTGGGGACCAATATCCCGATGCTGGCCGAGAACGGCGTGAAGATTTTCTTCACGCAGGTATTCCGACACAACTTCTTCCATGCCGATATGCATCCGGGGAATATCTTTGTCCTCGTAGATGACCCGGCGCGACCCCGCTACGCCGCGGTCGACTTCGGCATTGTGGGCACGCTCGATCTGCGCGACATGCACTATCTCGCCGAGAACTTTCTCGCGGTGTTCGATCGCAACTACCGGCGGGTCGCGGAGCTGCATGTCGAATCGGGCTGGGTGCCGCCGTCGACGCGGGTCGATGAGATGGAGTCGGCCATTCGGACCGTGCTCGAGCCGATTTTCAACAAGCCGCTCAAAGATATTTCGTTCGGTACGATTCTACTGAGGCTGTTCGATATCTCGCGGCGCTTCGATATGCGTATCCAGCCGCAGTTGATCTTGTTGCAGAAGACACTGCTCAACGTTGAAGGGCTGGGTCGCGATCTCTACCCCGAACTCGACATCTGGCAGACCGCCGCACCGATTCTGCGCGAGTGGATGCGCGATCGTCTGAGCGTGCGTACTCAACTCAAGCAGTTCCGCGATCACCTGCCCGCGTTGGTCGAGGTCGCGCACGCGCTGCCACCGCTACTCAAGGTCGCCGTACAAAAAGCGCAGGACGGCAAGCTGCACATCGGCGTGCAGCCCGCAGACATCGAGCGCCTGCGTCAGCAGATTCGAGATAGCGAACGACGCCGCAATTTGACGCTCGCCGGCACCGCGCTGGGCGCGGTGGGTCTGCTGTGGATTGGCTTCGAGCTCGCGCCGCTCGGCAGCGGCTGGCTGTTGCTGCTCATCTCGGCCATCGTGCTGTGGCGGGCACGGCGCTAAGAGGCGGAGTACCGCTCGAACTCACCCCGCTCTGAGAGCTTGCAGCCAAGCGGTCGGGTCATCGCCACGCTCCAACACCTCGACGAGTGCAGAGCCCACCACGACACCAGCGACATGCCCGCGCAGCTTGGCCACCTGCTCGCGGGAGCGAATTCCGAAACCTGCGCATACCGGTACGGGCGAAGCCTTGCTGACCCGATCCAGATAATCGAGCACCGTGTCGGGTACCGCGACGTTCTTGCCCGTGGTGCCGGTCATGGTCACGGCGTACACGAAACCCTCGCTCGCACTGCAGACGAGTGACAGCCGCTCCGACGTGGTGACGGGGGTGACCATCTGCACGAGTGCAACACCTTGCGCCGCAAGCGCGGCGCGCAATTCCGCACCCTCATCAAACGGCAGGTCGGGAACGATGAACCCACACACCCCGGCGGCCGCAGCTTCAGCAGCGAGCTTGGCGTAGCCATATTGCAGTAAGGGGTTGAGATAGCTCATCAACACAAGCGGTGCGGACGGGCGCTGCATGGTCGCAAGCTCCGCCAAAATCCAACGCAGGCTGACGCCCTGTTTGAGCGCACCCTGGCTCGAACGTTGGATCGTCATGCCGTCGGCCATGGGGTCGGTGAACGGCACCCCGATCTCCACGACATCCGCACCCGCCGCGACCGCAAGCAAGTGCTCGCGAAACTTTGGTGCGCTCGGGAACCCCGCGGTCATGAAGGCGACGATCGCTGGTTCACCCCGAGCTGCTGCGTCACGAATGGCCGTGCTCAGTTTTTCCGAAGGTTTGATATTCACGAAGCCACTCCCGGGTTGCCGGCAAGCAAGGTTCGCTGCAAGGTCGGCATATCTTTGTCACCACGACCGGACATGCAGATCACGGTCCGTTTACCTTTGTTCTTTTCGGCCCAGCGCTTGGCGCCATGCAGGGCATGCGCGGTTTCGAGCGCAGGCAAGATCCCTTCGAGCCGCGAGCATTCGGTCAGCGCAGCAAGTGCTTCGCTGTCGGTCGCAGACTCGTAGCGAACTCGTCCCGCCGCCATCAACAGTGCGTGCTCGGGTCCAACGCCCGGGTAATCGAGCCCTGCAGAGATTGAATCCGTTTCGTGGATCTGTCCGTTGTCGTCTTGCAGCAGTAGCGAGTAGCAACCCTGCAGCACACCAGGCCAGCCGTAGGAGAGACTCGCTGCGTTTTCGCCAAGAGCAACGCCGCGGCCGCCGGCCTCGACTCCAATGATTTCAACCGCGCGATCGGGTACGAACGCATGAAACATGCCGATCGAATTGGAGCCCCCGCCGACACAAGCAAATACCGCATCGGGTAATCCACCACTCTGCTCAATGAATTGAGCACGTGCCTCGCGACCGATGATGGACTGCAATTCACGCACGAGATAAGGATAAGGATGCGGACCCACGGCGGAGCCGAGCAGATAAAACGTACCCATCGGGTCAGCGACCCAGTCACGCAAAGCTTCATCGATGGCAGCACGCAGGGTCTGATCACCACCCGTCACCGGTACGACCTCTGCGCCGAGCAAACGCATGCGGCCCACGTTCGGCGCCTGCCGTTCCATGTCGATGGCGCCCATGTAGACGACGCAGGGCAAGCCGAGCCGAGCGCAAGCGGCCGCGGTGGCCACGCCGTGCTGCCCGGCCCCTGTCTCGGCGACGATGCGTCGCGCACCCAAGCGCTGCGCCAGCAGCGCCTGCCCGACTGCGTTATTGATCTTGTGTGCACCGGTATGCGCGAGATCCTCGCGCTTGAACCAGATCTCCGCGCCCCAGGCCGCCGATAAGCGTGGCGCATGCGACAGCGCCGTGGGTCGACCGACCCAGTCACGCAGCTGACTACCGAGTTCGCGCTGAAAGTCTTCGCGATGCAGATGTTCGCGCATGCCCGCTTCGAGTCGTTCGAGCGCGGGTATCAGCGTTTCGGGGACATAGCGCCCGCCGTAAGGACCAAAACGGCCGCGGGCATCCGGAAAACGACCGGCGAGCTCGGCCTCGAGCATCGCGCGCTGCTCTTCAGGACTGAATCGAACATGGGCATTCATGACTATGACTCCTCAAATTGCGGCCGCAGCGGTATCGATCACCGACTTGGCCGCGCTCACGAACTGGTGAATTTTTTTTGCGGATTTTTTTCCCGGCGCCGATTCGACTCCGCTCGACACATCGACGCCCCAAGGCTGCACGTGGCGGATGGCTTCGACCACATTTTCAGGGTTGAGTCCGCCAGCGAGCAGCAGCTGCGTACGTCGTGCCGCCGCTCTCGCCATGGCCCAGTTTGCGGTACGGCCGACGCCGCTGACGGCCCCTTCGAAGAGCACCCGTGCCGGCAGTTCCGCCGGCAAAGACTCGCTCTCGCGGTAGACAGGCAGAACGCGAGCTGACAGCAAGCGCTCAAGCACATCGGGTGAAAGCGATGTCATATCAGTGTGATCGGTCTGCAGCCAATCGGGCGCGAATATCTCAAAGATTTCTTCAATCTGGGCGCTTGTGGGATGACGAGTGACGGCGACACACAGCGCCCGACCGCGTGCAGGCGCCGCGAGTCGTGCTGCATCGAGGGGCGAGATCTGGCGTACCGATGGTGCGAACACGAAGCCGATCGCGTCCGCGCCGGCATCGAGAGCCGCGGCGACGCTTTCTTCATGGGTCAATCCGCAGATCTTGACGAACATCAGGCTGAACCTTGGTGCGTATTGCGACGAGCCGTACGTCCGGCAGCGAGCATGCGCGAGGCCAGTTCGCGCGGATGATCGCCGCTCATGAGGGCGCTGCCGACGAGTGCCAGGTCATAGCCGGCCGCGGCAAGACGGGCTGCATCCTCGGCATCGACGAGTCCGCTCTCGGCCACTCGCGGCAACTCGCTCGGTAGTGCATCGACCATTTGCTCGAGCCGACCCGGCACCACCTGCAGACTGACGAGGTCGCGACAGTTGACGCCAAGCAGTACTTGCGCGCCTTGACGTTCTTGACCGGCAGCTCGGCCCAATATTCCTCGGGCTTCAAGCAGACGCACCGAGGCTTCTATGTCCCGCTCATCAAAAGTCTCGAGCAGTACAAACAAATTTTGGTCTAGTGCAGCATCGAGTAGCGCTGCGAGGGTCGATGCTGTCAGCATGCGCGCGATCAGTAGCACCCCACCCGCACCCGCCGCGCGCGCCTCGAGAATCTGGTAAGGATCAACCAGAAAATCTTTGCGCATCGTCGGCACACCGTGCGCAGCGAGTGTTCGCGAGGCCCGACGCAAATGATCGAGCGAGCCATCGAACCGACTGGGTTCGGTGAGTACCGAAACCGCCGTCGCACCCGCTTCGGCGTACCGGACCACACGCTGCTCGACATCCTCTGCAGCGGCGCTGCGCAACTGACCGAGTGCGGGCGAGCGCAGCTTCATCTCGGCGATCAGATCGAAGCCCTGAGCCGAGAGCTGCAGCCGAGGCCCTGGCGCAAGATCATGAATACGCGCCCGCAGTTCCAACTCGGAAACTTCGGCGCGGGCGAGCGCAACCCGGTCGCGGCTGCTGGACGCCATGCCCGCAAGGAAATCAAGGTTCATGCGCGCATCTCGGCCATTCTTTGCAGGACGGTCGCAGCACGGCCGTCATCGATGGCTGCCGCTGCGACGGCAATGCCGGCACGCGGCTCAGTGATCTGTCCGGTGCACTCGAGCGCCAGCGAGGCGCCGAGCAGCAAAGCATCACGATGGGCGCCACGGTCTTCGCCACGCAACACGCGCGCGAGCGCCGCGGCGTTCAAGTCGGCATCGCCGCCCGCGAGCTCTGCAGCCTTGCAGATGGCGAGGCCATAATCTGCGGGGGTGCGCTCACCGCGACGTACGCGACCCTCGCAAACATCAAATACCGTGAACGGCCCGATCGGCGTCGGTTCGTCCCAGCCATTGGCCCCATGAACAACGAACGCACGCTGCAAGCCGGGCATGCCGGTGAGCGCCTGCGCCATCAGCTCTGCGGTGAATTCATTGAAGGCACCGACCAGTGCAAAAGGTGGCGCGGCAGGATTGGTCAAAGGCCCCAGAATATTGAATACGGTCCGCACGCCAAGCGCCTGACGAACCGGCGCGATCGCCTTCATCGCCGGGTGATAGTGCGGCGCAAATAAAAAGGTGAAGCCGCTGCGCTCGAGACATCGTCCAGCCTGGGTTTCATCGAGCGGTAGCGGCAAGCCGAGTTTTTCGAGTACGTCGGCGCTGCCCGAGCGACTCGAGATCGAGCGATTGCCATGCTTGATGACCGGAACGCCGCAAGCGGCAACGAGCAACGAGGTACCCGTGGAAATATTGACGCTGCCCGAGGCGTCACCGCCGGTGCCGACGATGTCGATGGCGCGACTACGCAGCGTCTCGGCCACCACGGGTCGCCGCGCGAGCTCACGCATGGCGCGCGCGAAACCACGCAGCTCATCGCCCGTCACACCTTTGGCACGCAACGCGGCAAGCAGTGCGCCACCGAGTGCGGCAGGGATTTCGGGGTTGGTGAGCGCCATAAGCACGGCGCTAGCCTCGGTTTCGGTCAGCGGATTGCGCTCGAGCAGACGCTCCAGCATGCCGCGCAAGGACTCCAGTTCACTCATTGCCGACCCCCTTGTGCCTGTGACCCCCGCGCTGCTGCAAAAAATTCCGCATCAACCGCGGCCCTTCGGGAGTCAGCACGCTCTCCGGATGAAACTGTACGCCCTCGATCAGGAAATCGCGGTGGCGGATGCCCATGATCTCGCCCTCGGCCGTGCTTGCCGTGACGACGAGATGCGCAGGCAAAGAATCGGGCTCGGCGATCAGCGAGTGGTAGCGACCGACCTCGCAGGGATTGGGCATACCCTCGAAAAGACCTTTGCCGTCATGCGTCAGTACGGAGGTCTTGCCGTGCATCAACCGACCGGCACGGACCACCTTGCCATCAAAGGCTTCGGTGATCGACTGGTGTCCGAGGCAGACACCGAACACGGGGACCTTGCCGGCAAACGCACGAATGATGTCGATCGATATCCCGGCATCGTGAGGCGTGCCAGGTCCCGGTGATATGCAGACATGCGTGGGCGCAAGCGCGAGCGCTGCGTCGATCGTGAGCGCATCGTTCCGTCGTACATCGACGGTTGCACCCTCGATCAAAAACGCCTGGACGAGGTTGTAGGTAAACGAGTCGTAGTTGTCGATCAACAGCAGCCGCACAGGCGCTGCGTGAGCACTGCTCATGCGACCTCCCCGGCCATCTGCAAGGCGCGCGCTGCCGAACCGCTCTTCGCGAGTACCTCTTCGTATTCGCTTTGTGGAACGCTATCGGCCACGATGCCGGCCCCGGCCTGATAGGAATATTCATCGCCACGGAATACCAGTGTGCGAATGGTAATCGCCTGATCCATCTCGCCCTGTGCGCCGAAATAGCCGACGGTGCCGCCATACAGACCGCGACCTGCAGGCTCCAGCTCGTCAATGATTTCCATCGCCCGAACTTTGGGTGCTCCGACCAGCGTTCCGGCCGGAAAAGCCGCCGCGAAAAGATCGAAAGCATCACGCCCGGCAGCGAGCTCACCCCGCACACCGCTGACGATATGCATGACATGGCTGTAGCGCTCGATCGAGCGATAAGGCTGAACATGCACGGAGCCCGCACGGGCGACGCGCCCGAGATCGTTGCGGGCGAGATCGACCAGCATGACGTGCTCGGCGTTTTCTTTGATGTCGGCGAGCAGTTCCTGTTCGCGACGAAGATCTTCGGCGTCGTCTGCGGCTCGCGGTCGCGTACCGGCAATCGGTCGCAACTGCGCTACTCCGCCGGATAACTTGACGAGCGCCTCGGGCGAGGAACCGACCACCGTCATGTCACCGAGCGCAAGGTAATACATGTAGGGCGAGGGATTGATAAGGCGCAGCGCGCGGTAAGCGTCGAAGGGATCGACCGAGTGTCGTCCCGCGAAGCGCACCGACAGCACGAGCTGATAGACGTCGCCTGCAGCAATATATTCTTTGGTGCGGGCTACGCCCTGCAAAAACTCGGCCTGAGACATCGACGCCGTGGCCGGCGAAAACCCGGCACCGGCGCGCGATGGCGGCACCGCGCCCCGCAGCGCGGCGATGACTTCGCGACGCAATGACTGCCGATCGGCTTCGCTGCCCGAGTGCAGCAACGCGATCCCGCGAGTCAGGTGATCGAACACCAGCAATGAAGAGGGCGCGACGTAATGCATGTCGGGCACGGGCGAGGGTGTGGCGAGTCGCGACGGCAAGCGCTCGAACCAACGCACGACGTCGTAAGACGAATAGCCCACGAGCCCGCCCGCGAGCGGAAAGCCGGGACCCGCGCCGGGGGCGGTTGGTCGCGGCGCGCGCGCGAGGGCTTGCCGCAACATCGTCAACAGCGCTGCCTGATCGGCGGGAACCTCGAGCCGCTCCTTGCCGAACCACTGACCCTGCGCATCGAGTCGCAACTCGAAGGCCGCATCGCCAAAACCGATGAAGGAATAACGGCCGACCCGCTCGCCCCCCTCGACGCTCTCGAGCAAAAAGGTCGGCCTGAAAGCCTGCAGCTTCAGGAAGGCGGAGACCGGTGTGTCGAGGTCACCGGATATATCGAATGGTGGCTTCATAAACGCAAAGACCCATCCCGGATGGTGATCCGGAGATGGGTCGGGTAGTTGATCCTCTGCTTGTTTGCTTCGAAAAGCGACGCCCGCGCCCACTCCGTCAGGAGGGGCGCCACCACCAAACGCGACGCAGGCCGATACGGCTGGCGCGAGATTTGATTTGGATGAGTGGCTTCATGGTAGGAGTGAGTATCTCCAGCCATCCAGCCACCGTCAAGAACGCCCTACGTCAGGACGCGCTGACTGCCCATACCGTGGAGAGTGGATCAGCGGAACGCAGCAATCAGTCCGTTGATGGCCAGACCGCTGACCAAGAGGCCGATCGCCAACATCGCCGCTCGTGGCGGTACGTGCTTGGCGACCCAGGCGCCGAGGGGTGCCGCGATCACACCACCCCCGAGCAGAGCAATCACCAAGTCGTAGCGCTGCCAGTCGAAGGTGAAGAGAAAGGTGATCGAGATGGTCAGCGTGACGAAGAACTCGGCAGCATTGGTGGTGCCGATCGCGTATCGCGGCGGCATCCCGCGCGCGATCAGCGTAGGCGTCGTGACCGTGCCCCAACCACCGCCACCCACGGCATCGAGAAAACCGGCGATGCCACCGAGCGCATGGCTTGGCGCACGCGCGAGCTGCGGCTCGCCGCTGCTCGAGGCTCGTCGCAGCAGCAAGATTCCGGTCAAAAGCAGATAGGTCCAAACGAAAGGCTTGAGCAGATCGCCGTCGAGATTGCCCAGCAGCCACGCGCCCAGGGCACCGCCCGCCATGCCCGGCAGTACCAGCTTCAAAAAAATCTTGCGGTCGAGATTCTTGAACCAGGCGTGCGAGGCGCTCGATGCTCCCGTCGTGAAAACCTCCGCAGCGTGCACGGTCGCGCTCACGAAAGCCGGTGGATGACCCATGCTGGTCAGAAATGCGCTCGCCGAGACGCCATAGGCCATGCCGAGCGCACCATCGATGAGTTGTGCAGCAAAACCGACGAACACCAGCGGCCAGAACTCGGGTGACAGTCCTTCCATATGCGTATCTTATAATTACGCGATGACGCCTCGCGCACAGATCAACAAGATACCTTTCCTGCGACTGCGGGCCCCACTGCTACTGGTGCTGTTAATCATGCTCAATGCCTGTTCACCAGACTCCACCCCGCAAGTCGACGGCCTGCGAGTCGGCCCGTGGCGTGCGGTGCTGCAACTGCCGGGCGGCGAATTGCCCTTCGGCATGTCGGTGTCAGCGCGCGACGGCAAGCCTGTGGTCACACTCATCAATGGCGACAACCGGGTCGAAGTAACGGAAATCACCATCAAGGACGACACCGTGGCGATGCTGATGCCCGGTTTCGAGAACCGTATCGATGCACGCATCGACGAGGGCGTGATCACCGGCACACTCACCATGGTGAAGGCGGGCGGCAAGCTGCAAACAATTCCCTTGGTGGCGACGCAGGGTCAAGCCTGGAGATTTTTCGAGCAGCCGACACCCTCTAGCGATTCCATTGCCGGTCGTTGGGCCATCACCTTCGGCCCTGCCGACAAGCCCTCGCCTGCAGTCGGTGAATTCACACAGCAGGGGTCGCGCGTTTTCGGTACGGTGATGACACCAACTGGTGACCATCGCTATCTCGACGGCGAGTTGCGCAACGGTGAATTGCAGCTGTCAAAGTTTGATGGCGGTCATGTGTTTTTGTACCGCGGCAAACTGCTCGCCGATGGCAGTCTGCAAGGAAGGTTTTATTCGGGCACGGCCTTCGAAGATTTGTTCGTCGGTCGCCGCGACGAAGCCGCGACGCTCGGCGATGCCGAAAACGCCACTCAACTCGCCGGCAAGTCGGATCGACTCGATTTTCGTTTTCCGGATCTTGCCGGCCACCCGATCTCGATCACCGACCCGTTCTTTCACGGCAAGGTGGTGGTGGTAGCACTCGCCGGCAGCTGGTGCCCGAACTGTCATGACGAAGCGGCGTTTCTCGCCGAGTTTCATCGGCAACGCCGAGCCGAAGGCTTCGAGGTGATTTCCTTGATGTTCGAGCAATTCGGCGACTTCAAGCGCGCTGCCGATGCCGCTGCGCGGTTTCGCCAGCGCTACGCGATCGAGTACACGACCTTGATCGCCGGCACTTCAGACAAGGAACACGCCGCCTCGAAACTGCCCCAGCTCAACGGCGTGTTCGCCTTTCCGACCACCATTTTCATAGATCGATACGGCAAAGTACGCAAGATCCACACCGGGTTCTCGGGGCCGGCGACCGGCGTGCACTACGAAAAACTGGTTGCAGAGTTCACCAGCACCGTCAATTCTTTGCTCGCCGAAACACCGCCGCCGCCGCTGCCCTTGCCGAAGGTTTGAAGATCCGCCGCTTTCAAGGACAAAACCATGCCTTCTTTTGATGCCGTCTCCGAAATCGATGCCCACGAGCTGACCAACGCGGTCGATCAGGCGAATCGTGAACTCTCCCAGCGCTTCGACTTCAAGGACACTGGCTGTAAGTTCGAACTCAAAGAAAAAGAGTTCACGGTGCAGATGCGTGCTGAAGTCGAGTTCCAGCTGAAGCAGATGCTGGAGATCCTGAAGGTGAAGATCGCCAAACGAGGCATCGACATCGCTTGTCTCGAAATCAAGGACGCGCAGAAGAATCTCGCCGAGGCCCGGCAAGACGTCGTGCTGCGCCACGGCATCGATCAGGATTGCGGCAAAAAAATCGTCAAGCTGCTGAAAGACGCCAAGCTGAAAGTGCAGGCCGGCATCCATGGCGACAAGGTGCGCGTCACCGGCAAGCAACGTGACGATCTGCAATCAGCCATCGCCCTGCTACGCCAGGAAAAATTCGATCGACCGCTGTCCTTCAACAATTTCCGCGACTGACGTCGATCTGCTGTTTTTCAAGCGCCCTGTTGGGGCGCACCGCTATCGGCGGCCGCGGCAAGCTTGCGCGACCAGTAAAAATAGAACGGTACGCCGAGGGCGATCACCCCGACGCCGAGCAATGCTTGTTTGGGCGTGGCATAGAGCGCGCTCGCCAGCAGCGCCGCCGAGACGACCACGAAAGCGATCGGCGTGAACGGATAGCCCCAGGTACGGAAGGGTCGCGGCAGATCAGGTTCGCGCTGACGAAAGATGATCACTGCAGCGGCGCTCAGCGCATAGAACAGACAGGATGCGAACACGACCGAATCGGTCAGCGTGTCGTAGGTGCCGGAGATCGCGAGTACGCTGGCCCAGCCCGCCTGCGCCAGCACCGCGTTGACCGGTACTCGAGTACGCGCCGAGATCTTTGCCAGCGGTTTGAAGAACATGCCATCTGCCGCCATGGCATAAGGCACGCGCGAGTTGGCGAGAACCGAAGAATGCAGTGAGCCTAGCGACGAGAGCATCAAGGCGGCGGCCATGAAGGTGACGGCAAACGGGCCGGCGAAGCTCGCGAGCACCTCGGTGGCGACCGATGACGTTGCCGAGACGCTCGCCACCGCCACCGCCGGCAGCACGTAAAAGTAGGCGGCGTTGACGCCGACATAGAGCACGATCACGAGCAGCGTGCCCCAGATGAACATCCGCGGCAGGTTGCGCTGCGGATCTTTGACCTCGCCGCAAAGAGGCGCGACGTTGTTCCAGCCGTCATAGGCCCACAATGCACCGAGCATCGCTGCGCCGATCCCGGCGATGCCGCCCATCGCGCTCGCCTCGACCCCCTCGCAGGTGCCGCCCGCCGCAGAGCTGGAAAAGTTCGCGAAATCACCCGAACCGAAAACGAATGCGCCGACACCCACACCGATGACAGTCAATACTTTGAGTACCGTGAGCAGGGTGGCAGCACTACCCGTCGCGGTGACCGAAGCGCAGTTGAAAAGCGTGACCAGCCATAGCGCACCCAGCGCAAAGATCGTGAGACCCTTGACGCCGACGCCATCACCTAGTGGCAGCGTGAACCACACGGCGTCGAGCGCGCCACCCAACGCGGTGTTCAAAAAAATCGCGAAGCCGACGGCAAGCGCTGCTTGCGAACCGGTCTTCATGATGGCGAATACCGTCCAGCCGTACAGAAAGCTGGTCAAGCGGCCATAGGCTCGGCGCAAAAAGACATAGTCGCCCCCCGCCGCCGGCATCATCGAGGAGAGTTCGGCATAGCAGAACGCACCCAGCAACGAGAGCAGCCCAGCGGCAAACCACACCGCCATGACGATAATTGGATCATCGACGTTGCAGGTCATCACTCGGGTCTTGAGAAAGACCCCCGTACCGATGACGTTGGCGACATTGATGGCGATGCCGGCCGTGAGACCGAGGCCGCGGTTGAGCTGGGTCATCGGCGTGCTCCCTCGATCAGTTTGCAAAGCTCGGGTACGGCGTCGAGCGCGCTCGGGCCCATGCGCACGAGACGCTGATCGGGATATCCGAGCAGTTGCCTATTGGCGACTGCCTTGACGTCCGTGAACGCCGCCCAACGCTCACGCCATTCCCGCGCAGTGATGGGCGGTGCCGACATCAAAATAAGTTCCGGATTGCGTTTCTTCAAATCTTTGAATTCGACGATCGGCATGGGAAAGTCGATGTCATCGTAAAGATTGCGCCCACCGCAGCGAGCGATGGCGTCCGCCATGGCACTGCGGCTGCCCACCGTATAAAGCGGCGAGTCGAGAAACATGAAAAACACATCGACGGGCCGACGAGCAGATTTCGCCGCCGCAGCACGGGTCGGCAAACGGGCGAGCTGCGCTTCCAGGGTCTTGGCGGCGCTCTCTGCGGTGGCGCTGCTGCCAGCAAGCACACCAAGGCGTCGCACCGACTGAGGGATATCCTCGAGCCGGCGCACATTGACGAAATAAACGTTCAGCTTGAGTTTGTTGACCAGGCTGTCGAGCACCAATTCATTGGTGAGATCTTTCCAGACCACGACCGCATCGGGCTTCAGGGCAATCAATCGATCAAAGACCAGTCCGTTGGCATCGCCGATGCGGGGAATTTTTTTGGCCGCCTCGGGGACATCCGCTCCGGCCACTGTCGCGACGATGCGATCACCCGCCCCTGCTGCAAAAAGCATCTCGGTGGCGCCTGGCGAAAGACTGACGATGCGCTGGGCGGGTGCCGTGAGTCGCAGCGTGGCAGCCGTGTCGTCGCGCACCGGCATCGCGAGCGCGCAGCTTGCGAACGCTGCGCCGGCGAGCGCCAGCCACAGCGAGGTCAATGCCCGATGACGAGTCATTGTGGGTTGGATCGACAGGCTGAGCAGCCCGACGGCGCCTCGAGTTGTCGCCGCACGCGGGCAAGAGGCCCGGCGAGCGGTGGCATCGCCTGCTGCAACAATTTGAGCGTATTCGAGCGCAGTCGATTGCCGGCCAGCGTCCAGAACACGTAGAGCGCGGCGAGCGCCACAAAACCCACGACGAGCGATTGCTGCAACATGCTCAGCCCGCCGTGAAGTAGAGCGCGACCCGATAGGTCACAAACGCCGCAAGGTAGGCCAGACCGAAAAGATAGCCCGTCATGATGAGGGGATAACGCCAACCGTTGGTCTCGCGTCGAATGACTGCCAAGGTGGCAAGACACTGCGGTGCGAAGACATACCACGCGAGCAGCGCAAGACCCGTGGCAAGCCCCCACTGCCCCGCAATCGTCGATGACAAGGCAGTGGTCACCGCCGCCTCGTCACCCGAAAGGGCATAAACCGTACCGAGTGCCCCCACCGCGACTTCGCGCGCGGCCAATCCCGGGATGAGCGCAATCGAAATCTGCCAATTGAAGCCGATGGGCGCGAGCACCACGGCCAGCGCGCGACCGAGTTGACCCGCGAAGCTGTATTCGATCGCAGCCCCGGTCGCGCCCGGTGGCGGTGCCGGATAGGTGGAGAGAAACCACAACAACACCATCAGCGCGAGAATGATGCCGCCTGCACGGCGCAGAAAGAGTCGGGTGCGTTCCCAGAGTCCCATCAGAACATTGCCGAGATTCGGCAGCTGGTAATCGGGCAACTCGAGCATCAGCATGTGGGCGTCGTTGCCGCCGCGAAGTCGCTTCACCACCCAAGCCACGAGCAGCGCACTCAACACACCGGCAAAGTACAGCGCGAACAGCACGACACCCTGCAGGTTGAACAAACCGATCTGACGATCGGGTATGAACGCAGCGATCAAAAGTGCGTAAACCGGGAGCCGCGCAGAACAGGTCATGAGCGGGGCTACCATGATGGTGGCGAGTCGATCACGCAGATTGGGGATGGTGCGGGTCGCCATGATCCCCGGAATTGCGCAGGCAAAAGATGACAGCAAGGGGATGAACGCGCGGCCCGACAAACCCACCGAGCCCATCACGCGATCGAGCAAATAGGCCGCTCGCGGCAGATAACCGCTGTCCTCGAGCGCGAGGATGAACGCAAACAAAATCAGAATCTGCGGCAAAAACACCAGCACGCTGCCGACGCCGGCGATGATGCCGTCGGCGAGCAGACTCTGCAGCGGCCCCTCGGGAACGACGCTGCGCACGGACTCGGCCAGTGCCACGACGCCAGCATCGATCAGATCCATGGGCAGGGCAGCCCAGCTGAACACCGCTTGGAATACAAAGAAAAGCAAGATACCGAGCGCAACCATCCCGTAGAGCGGGTGCAGCAGCACGCGATCCATGCGCGCAACCCATTGGCTGCGATCGGGTTCGCGATATCCCGCAGCAGCCAAAATTCGCGCAGCCTCGGCATGCGTCGCCGTGACATCGTCGGTGGTCGGCTCGCTCCAAGCAATCTTTGAAGTCGATGCTGCAGCGGGGAGACGGTCGAGTTCTTCGATGAGCGCATCGGCGCCGCGTCGGCTGACGGCCACGGTTTCGACCACCGGTGCACCGAGTTCCTGCGCAAGCCGCTCGCGATCGATCGCGAACCCGCGCTTGCGTGCGAGGTCGCTCATATTGAGTACAACGATCATCGGCAAGCCGAGACGGCGCACCTCAAGTGCGAGACGCAGCGACAACGGCAGATGCGTCGCATCGGCGACGAGCACGATGGTCTCGGGTCGCGGTTCGGCGGCAATACGACCGAGCGCCACATCGCGCGTGATCGCTTCATCGAGGGTGGTCGGCTTGAGGCTGTAGGTGCCCGGCAAATCGAGCAGCCGATAGCGCCGCCCTGAGGCCGACTTGAACTGCCCTTCCTTGCGCTCAACCGTAACGCCTGGGTAGTTCGCAACTTTCTGCCGGCTGCCCGTGAGTCGGTTGAAGAGCGCCGTCTTGCCGCAGTTGGGCAATCCGATCAGCGCGATGCGCAGGTCTGCAGTACTCATATTGTGGTCACGGTCACGCCCTCTGCCTCGTGACGGCGCAGCGCGAAAGTGGCACCGCCAACGTGGACAGCGAGCGGATCATCGTCGGGCCACATCGTGGCGACGATCTTGACCGCCGCGCCCGGAAAGAACCCGATCTCGAGCAGCCGGCGAGCAAGCGACTCGCCGGCATCGATGCGTTCGACCACGGCCGACTCACCGACTCGAAGTCGCGACAAGGGGCGTGATGGCTCTGCTGGATTGCTCACGGTGAAGGCGTCCTTAAGACGCAAGTATCCGTTATGGGTCGCGTCAATGCAATTGCGGATCATTCTCATTTAGGTTTAAATAAGAACCATTCTCATCTTGTATTGCAGCGGCGAGCATACCGTGAAATTGCACAAGTGTTTGTTTGGAACGGTGTTTTTTTGCCTCCTGAGCTCCGCCGGGGCCGAGAAGCTCGCCGAAATTACCATTCTCGCCAGCCGCGACCGCCCTGCCATGCTGCGTTCTCCGGTCCAGCACGTGGGCGCGGCCGAGCTCGCCGAATCGAAGGTGCTGACAATCAACGAAGCCCTGCGCAAACTGCCCGGCGTGCTCGCCCGGGATGAAGAAGGGCTCGGTCTGCGACCCAATATCGGCATTCGCGGCCTCAACCCGACACGGTCCTCCAAAGTGCTGTTGCTTGAAGATGGATTGCCGCTCAGCTTCGCGCCCTATGGCGACAACGCGAGCTACTTCCACCCGGCGCTCGAGCGCTTCGAGCGGATCGAGCTGCTCAAGAACGCGGGCCAGATCGCCTTCGGGCCACAGACCATCGGCGGCATCATCAACTACATCTCGGCGCCGACTCCCGATCGCGCACAGGGCAGGGTCGCGGCGCGTGGCGGCAATCTTGGACTGCGTGCGCTTGATCTCGAGCTGGGCGACCGAGTCGATGGACTCGGCACCGGCTGGCGTCTTGATGCCACGCACAAACACTCGCGAGGCTCGCGACGCAACATCGAACTGGATGCGGGTGACGTCGGCGTCAAGATCGAACAAGAACTGAGCGAGTCACAGTCGCTCACGCTGCGACTCAGCGGCTATCGCGAGCGCTCGCAGGTGCCCTACTCGGGGCTGACGCTCGCCGAATATCGCGAGGATCCGCGCGGCAATCCGTTCGTCAACGATTTCTTTGATATCGACCGCCAGGCCGTGGCGCTGGTACACGGCCTGCAGGCGAACGACAGCGTGACCTTGCGTACAGCGGTGTATCACACACGTCTGCAGCGTGATTGGTGGCGGCAGTCGAGCAATTCACGGCAACGCCCGAACGATGCTACTGATCCCGCTTGCGGTGACATGCGTAATCTTTTGAGTGGCTGCGGGAATGAGGGTCGTGTGCGCAGCTATCGCACACTCGGCATCGAGCCGCGGTTGCAGATCGACGGCGTCAACTGGCGTGCGCTCGTCGGCCTGCGTCATCACCGGGAATGGCAAGAACGCTTGCAACTCCATGGCGATACGCCGCGGGCGCGTAGCGCCGGGATCGGCATCAACGGCGGTGTGCGCGAAGACAATCTGCGCCGGGTCGAAGCGAATTCGGGGTTCATCGAAACCACATTGAGCTACCAATCGACATCCGTGACGGCGGGTCTGCGCTACGAAGATATCCGCTATGCACGCGAAGACCGCTTGCGCGGTACCTCAGGCACCACTGCATTGAACGTGTTGATTCCGGGTATTGCCGTCAGTCAGCAGCTGACCAATGAAATCGTGATGTTTGCCGGTGTGCACAAAGGCTTTGCACCGCCTCGAGTGGAAGATGCGATCGCGAACAACGGCACAGCCGTCGAGCTCGACAGCGAATATTCTTGGAACACCGAGCTCGGCCTGCGCTGGCAAATCGATGCCGAGTCGCAACTCGAGCTCACATTCTTTGATATGGATTTTGCCAATCAGGTGATTCCCGCGAGCCTTGCGGGCGGCGGCAATGCGACGCTCACCAACGGTGGCCGTACACAGCATCGCGGCGTCGAGCTGCTCGGCGAGTGGCGATCTCGCGATTTCGTTGAGTCGTTCGCGAACCTGCGGCCCCGCGTTCGCCTCGCAGCCAACTGGCTGCGCGATGCCGAATTCGGCCGCAGTCGGCTCGCCACCGCCAGCGACGGTTCAGTGGTGCCGGTCAGCGGCAACCGACTGCCTTATGCCGCTCGGCACCTGCTCACGATGACGGTCGGTGGCGAGTGGGCGAACGGTCTGTCAGTGCAAATAGAGGGTCACTACGTCAGCGCGATGTATGCCGACGACCTCAATACGGTCGCCCTGAGCAGCGACGGACAACGCGGCCGACTCGCGGGTCACGCCATCTGGAACCTCGCCCTCAATTACCGCGCGAGCGAACAGCTCGAGTGGTTCGCTGGAGCAAAGAATGTCGCTGATCGGCTGTACATCGCCGATCTCAGTCGCGGTATCGTCCCCGGACCGTCGCGACAGCTGCAAGCCGGTTTCGAATATCGCTACTGATCGGGTAACCTTGTCGCCAACATGGACGGCAGCGGCGGCGGCGACAACCCACAAGTGAATGTATTCGGCGAACCTCTCGCCGACTGCAGCCACTCTCCCAAAACAGGCTGGTTCCGCAGCGGCTGTTGCGAGACCGATGCGGCCGATCATGGCTCGCACACCGTCTGCGCGGTAATGACCGATGAGTTCCTGGTGTTCTCGCAATCGCGGGGCAACGACTTGTCGACACCGCACCCGGAGTACGGATTTCCGGGGCTGAAAGCCGGCGATCGCTGGTGCCTCTGCGCCGCGCGCTGGCAAGAAGCCTTCGTTGCGGGCCGCGCACCCAGAGTGCATCTCAAAGCGACACATCGGCGTGCACTCGAAGTCTGCGCATTGGCCGATCTCAAAAGTCACGCCATCGATCTTGTCTGAGCCGATCATCAACGACACCGGGGCAGTGACGCCCCGGGATGCCTTCCTGCGTGGCGTACGCGAGTTGATGCCGGCATGGCCGGGAATCTTTGCCTGGGGACTCGTGACCGGCATCGCCATGGTCAAGTCTGGTCTCAGTGTCACCGAGGCAACCGTACTCAGTCTCTTGGCCTATGCAGGCAGCGCCCAACTTGCTGCCTTGCCGCTCATGGCAGCGTTTGCGCCCATTTGGCTGGTGACACTCACGGCCGTCACCGTGAACCTGCGCTTCGTCGTCTATAGCGTGCTGACTCGCAGGCACTTCGCGCATCTCAGCGGCCAACGACGGTTGTGGTTGGGTTATCTGGTGGGCGACATCATGTTCGCGCGCTTCACCGCAATGATCGAACGCGAACCCGACTATCCTCATCGCGTTCACTATTATTTTGGTGGCGCCATCGCCAATTGGGTGCTGTGGCAGATTTCTTCGATCATCGGCATCTTCGCCGCGACCACGATCCCCACTTCCTGGGGTCTGGAACTCGCGGGGACACTGACCTTGGTCGCGCTCCTCGTACCGCTGTGCGCGAATCGGCCGGTGCTCGCCGGGGTCATGGTCGCTTCGGTGGTCTCGGTGCTCGCGCATGACGTGCCCATGCGTCTCGGCCTGCTGCTGGCCATTGCGTTCGGTGTGGGCACCGCTTTTGCGGTGGAACGCGCAGGGCGCGCACCATGACCGAGCCGTACGTGTGGTGGGCCATCCTCGGCATCACCCTGGCGACCTTTCTGAGCCGCTGCAGTCTGCATTTGCTCGGTAACCGACTCCAGGTGCCGCACACCCTCGAGTCTGCCCTGCGCTACGCCCCGGCCTGCGCGCTCGCTGCCATTCTGGTGCCGGACCTTGTCTTCAACGAAGGGCAGCTGGATCTGAGCTTCGACAATCCCCGCTGGGTTGCCGGGATTGTCTCAGCAGCCATTTTCGCTGCAAATCGCAGCATGATCGCGTCAATTAGCGGCGGAATGGCGGTTTTTTGGTTGCTGCGAGTCTGGTGAACACTCGTCCAATTTTGTAACAAACATCTATTCGTTGACAGTGCGTCAATACTCGCGGCAAAGTACTTGCCATGAGTTACGTCGCCGAACGTCGCCTTGAAGAGAAGGAGCGCCGCCGCCTCGAGATCCTCGACGCGGCCGAGGCCGTCACCGCCGTGGTGGGTATCGAGGCGATGACCATGGATCAGGTCGCCCGCAAAGCACGGCTGTCACGCGCCTTGGTCTACGTCTATTTCCACGATAAATCCGACTTGCTGATCGCCATCTCCATTCGTGCGCTCGAACAGTTGGCCGAGCGCTTCTCGGCGATCATCTCCCAGCCGACCTGCGGCAGGGCGCAGGTCGAGGCCTGCGGGCGCGCCTACGTGGCGTTCGCCAAAGAATTTCCGGTGCGCTTCGATGTCCTCGCACACTTCGAAGCGCATTCGCCGAGTGGTGAACTCGACCCCGCCTACGAGCAATTTTTGAGCATTGGTGAGCGTCCGCATACCATGCTGACCGCCGCCATCAACACCGGCATGCGTGACGGCTCGATCCGCAAAGAAATAGGTGATCCGGTGCTGCTCGGCTTCACATTGTGGGGTTTGATGCACGGCATCATTCAGCTCACAGTGCGCAAGATCGGCGGTCTGCAACGCGCGGGCATCAGCGCCGAGCAGCTCATCGAGCAGGCCTTCCGCTTTGCGATCGATGCAATGTCATCGACCGATTTGCGCAGCGGCAGCTGACCATGCGATCTCACCCCGAATTTCTGCTTCGACTGCTCGCGCTGCCGCTCCTCGCAGCTTCAGCCTTTGCCCAGACCGGTCCGACTCGCGAAGCCTCGGTCGCAATCGACGATTCTGCGCTGCGTCCGGTGCCTGCGGTCATCGAAGACTATGTGAAGCTCGGCCTCGGCTCGAATCTGGCGTTGCAGTCGGCGACGCTCGAAGTGGAACGCAGCGAGGCTGCGCTCGATGCTGCTCGGGGTCGGTTCTTTCCCGAAGCGACGCTCGGCGCGCGCTACACGCGTTCCGAAGGTGGGCGTGAAGTCTCTTTGCCCTTGGGCTCTGCCCTGAATCCGATCTATCTCACGCTCAACGAATTGCTGGCGACCAGTGGCAAGCCACCGCGATTCGGCTTGATCGAGGATCCTCGCTTTTTGCTGCAGCGCGAGCGTGAACAGGACACCCGAATCTCGGTACGGCAGCCGCTCTATGCCCCGGCGATACCGGCAGCCGTGCGCGCTCAACGATCTCTGCTCGAAGCCAATGAATTCGCACGTCTCGCGGTCAGCAACCGATTGCGTCGCGATATCACCGTGGGCTATCTCGATTGGTTGCGGGCAAGCCGCAGCGCGCGACTGATCGACGCCAGTCGGGCGCTGCTTGCCGAAAACCTGCGGATCAATGAATCGCTGTTCCGCAACGGCAAAGTGACCCAGGACCAGGTGCTGCGAGCGCAGGCCGAGCTGCTCGCCGTCGAGCAGCAACTCACCGAAGCCTCGAATGTCCGCGAGCAGCTCCAGAGCTACGTCAATTTTTTGCTCAATCGTCCGCTCGAGACCCCGCTCGAAGCGGCTGAGACTCAGGCTGAGGTATCGCGCACGGTTGCCGATCTCGCTGCACTGCGCGTGGCCGCCGCAAACAAACGCCCTGAATACGGTCAAGTGGATCGCGCAGTGCGCGCGGCAGGTGCGCGCGTTGATGCAACCCGCGCGGCACGCAAACCAACCTTGGCACTGGGTATTGATGGGGGCACGCAGGGCGAGGAATACGCCTTCGGAAGTGGCCGTAATTTTGCGACGGTATCCGTGCTGCTCAATTGGACACTATTCGACGGCGGGACACGTCGTGCCGAGGTCCGTCAGGCCAGAGTGGCGCAGCAACAAGCCGAGCTGCAACGCGAGCAAGTCAGTCAACAAATTCAGCTCGAAGTTCAACAAACACTCGATCGACTGCAGACGAGTGAAGCGTCGCTGCGTACTGCCGAAGCTCGCGCCGCAGCAGCGCGCGCGGTGTTCCGGATCGCTGGACGCAAACGTGACGAGGGCGTGATCAGTCAGGTGGAATTTCTTGACGCCCGTACCTCGCTGACCGCTGCCGAACTCAATCTCAATGCCGTGCGCTTCGAAGTTCTCGCGCGCCAGGCTGAACTCGATTACGCCACCGGAGCCACGCTGCCGTGAAACGTTTCGTTCATTCGTCATCATCGATGACGACGCCGCTCAAGCTCATCGCATCACTGTTCGCATTCAGTGTGCTGGCTGCTTGCAGCAAAGACGCGGGTAATGCCGCTGCGAAAACCGGTACGCCGGTGAATGTGGCCGTTGCGAGCAGCGGCCCACCGCTCGCAGTCATCGAAGCCAACGGCCTGGTTGGCTCGCGCGATGAAATGCGCTTGTCTTTCAAAACCGGCGGCATCGTGCGGCAGATTGCCGTGCAAGAGGGCGAAGCGGTACGCAAAGGGGCGCTGCTTGCCGAACTCGAACTGACGGAGATCGCGGCGCAGGCCGAGCAAACGATACAGCTCGCGCAAAAGGCAGAACGCGATCTCGAGCGTGGCGAGCGGTTGGCAGCAGATCAGGTCATCAGCCTCGAAGCCTTGCAGAATCTGCATACGCAGGCCTCGATCGCGCGTGCTGCGCGCGATGCAGCGCGCTTCAACCTCGGTTACTCACGCATCACCGCGCCACGCGATGGCGTTGTACTGCGCAAGCTCGTGGAAGAGCGCGAGCTCGTGCCCCCGGGTCAACCCGTGATCATTCTCGGTAGTGCAGATCGCGGTTATGTGGTGCGTCTTGCGCTCTCGGATCGTGACATCGTCAAGATTGCGACGGGCGATGCCGCGACGATCGCGCTCGATGCTTACCCGGGCCGTGAATTGCGCGGATTGGTCAGCGAGGTGTCTTCTGCAGCCGACCCACGAAACGGTTTGTTTCCGGCGCAGATTCGCTTGGAGCCCCAAGCCGGCATACGGCTCGCCAGCGGACTCGTGGCCCGAATACGCCTCCTGCCCTCGCACAACGGCGAGGCATCGCTCGCTTATGTACCGATCGCGGCAATCGTTGAAGGCGACGGACGAACCGCCAGCGTGTTCGTCGTCGAGGGTGACATCGCCCGCAAACGTGCGGTGCAGCTGCGCTTTCTCGATGATGAGCATGCGGCGCTCGAGAGTGGCATCAAGCCGGGTGAGCGCGTGGTCACCGAAGGTGCGTTGTATCTGGTCGATGGTGAGAAGATTCGTGCGCCCGAAAATCCGGCGGGAAAAACCTCAGCGGGAACCGCAGCGGCGCGCTGATCGCGTCCTCGCGCAGGAACAACATCGATGGCCACGCCGATTCTCGAGTTTCCGATTCGACGCTACCAGTTCACGCTGGTGGTGTTCTTCTGTCTGGTGGCGCTCGGTCTCTACAGCTTTATTTCGGTGCCACGCGAAGAAGACCCTTCGTTCAAGATCTCCGGTTTCGAGATCACCTCGATCATGCCGGGCGGCGACCCCAAAGATCTCGAGCGGCTGATTTCGAAGCCACTCGAAGATCGTCTGGCCGAGCTCGACGACGTCAAGCAGCTCGAGAGCATCGTTGCCGATGGCGTGGCGTTCACCATCATCGAGTTTCAGGCACATACCGATCCCGATCGCAGGTACGAAGAAATCGTCCGCGAACTCAACTCATTGCGACCGGGCTTTCCCGCCGAGGTACGCGAGATCCGCATCCGCAAGTTCAGCCCGGGCCTCGTCAACATCGTGCAGTACGCTCTGGTGTCTGACGACGCCCCGTATCGCGAGCTGCAAAATCATGCGCGCGTGCTCAAAGATGCGCTCAAAGGGGTGCCGGGCATACGCACCTCCGAGAGCTGGGCTTATCCGCCGCGGGAATTGCGGATCGAAGTCGACAGTCGACGGCTCGCGGATCTGCGTATTCCGCCCACTCGACTCATCCAGGCACTCGAAAGCGAGAACGCCAATATCCCGGCGGGTGTGGTCGACATCGGACCACGCAGCTTTTCGGTAAAGACCACCGGCGCCTATGAAAACCTCGAGCAGATCCGCGATACCGTCATCAGCGCCGTGGAGGGTCGTACGGTACGGCTGCGCGATGTCGCCGAAGTGCGCTGGGATGAAGGCCAGTGGGGTCATCTGGGTCGCCACAATGGTCGTCGTGCCGTCTTCGTGACAGCCAACATGAAGGAAGGTCAAAATATTCTCGAAGTGCGCCGCGATATCGACAAGGCGGTCGAGCGCTATCAGTCGGGTTTGCCGAAGCGCGTTACGCTCGAGCTTGGCTTTGATCAATCGATCAACGTCGAAAAGCGCCTGAGTCGTCTTTATATCGACTTCATGATCGCGATCGGACTCGTGCTGCTCACGCTGCTGCCCCTCGGCTTGCGTGCAGCGACCATCGTCATGATTTCGATTCCGCTGTCGCTGGCCTTCGGTTTGACCGTCCTGTATTTCCTCGGCTATTCGCTCAACCAGTTGTCGATCGCCGGATTCGTGGTGGCACTCGGTCTGTTGGTCGACGATTCCATCGTCGCCGTCGAAAACATCTCGCGTCATCTGCGCATGGGTTATGACCGCGTGCGTGCTGCGGTGGCCGGCACACGGCAAATTTTCATCGCGATTCTGGGCTGTACGGCAACGCTGGTGTTCGCCTTCCTGCCGCTGATGGCCTTGCCCGGAAACTCCGGCAAGTTCATTCGCGTGCTGCCGACCACGGTCGTCGCAACGATCATGGGTTCGCTCTTGATTGCGCTCTTCATCATTCCTTTCCTCGCGAGTCGCATGCTGCCCACCGACGACAACGGGCACTCGAATCGTCTGCTGCAGCGCATCATGGATGGCATTCATCGCTACTATCGACCGGCGCTGCACTACTGTCTGGCCCGACCCCGCGCGACGGTGATCGTGGCGATCGGGGGTTCCTTGGCGCTGTCGGCCTTGCTGGTACCGGTACTGGGGTCGAGCCTGTTCCCGAAAGCCGACACGCCGATTTTTTTGGTGCAGGTCGAAACACCGACCGGTACAAGCTTCGCGGCCCCCGACCAAGCCGCGCAGTTCGTCGAGAGCGAGATCGATAAATTGCCCGGTGTGCGCTCGGTGTTCACCAATCTCGGTCGCGGTAATCCGCAGGTCTATTACAACCATATCCAGCGCAGCGAAACGGCGAGCTATGCGGAAGTTTTCGTGGTGCTCGACAAGTACGACACGCGGCGTACACCAAAGATGCTCGATGCCTTACGTACCCGTCTCGATGGATATCCCGGTGCGCAGATTTCGGTACGCGAGTTCGTGAACGGTCCGCCGGTGACAGCGCCGGTCGCGGTCCGACTCGTCGGTCCCGATATCAAGGTGCTCGACGAACTCGCGAGCAAGGTCGAGAAGCTGATCGAAGCCACGCCCGGGACCCGCGATGTCCGCAATCCGCTCAAATTTCCGCGCACCAACCTGAAGATCGAAGCCGACACCGCCAAGGCGGCTTTGCTCGGCGTGCCTTCGGTCGAAATCGATCGGGCAATGCGACTCGCCGTTTCCGGATTGCCGGCCGGCACCTTCAAAGATATTGATGGTGAACAGTACCCCATTGTCGTGCGTACGCCGCTCGAGGGGCGAGCGACGCTCGAGGCGGTCAAGGCGGCTCGGGTGATCAGTGCCACCGGCGAATCGCTGCCGCTCTCACAAGTAGCGACCATCGAATTCGAGCCTGCACCGGTATTGATCTCGCGCTATGACCGTCAGCGCGCCGTGACCATCAACTCGGAGATCGAGCGCGGTGCGAATACCGGCAAAGTCACTGCCGCAGTCGTCAGTCAGCTCAACAAAATGGAATGGCCCCGCGGGTATCGCTATGTACTCGGCGGCGATGCCGAGGCCGGTGCCGACGCCTTCGGTGGCATTGGTACCGCCATTATCGTCGCCATCTTCGGCATCTTTGCGATCCTTGTGCTGGAGTTCGGCAGCTATCGCTCGACGCTGATCGTGCTGACCGTGGTGCCGCTCGGAATTTTCGGTGGCATGCTGATGCTGCTGCTCAGCAACAATGAAATCTCGTTCACGGCCAGTATCGGCTTCATCGCACTCATCGGCA
>Ga0194129_10001018_pt1 | contig 48885 bp, 50 predicted proteins | sample TA2KigCa35mmetaG_FD_150862 | JGI IMG/M metagenome (GOLD analysis project Ga0194129, IMG submission 150862) | Freshwater microbial communities from Lake Tanganyika, Tanzania - TA2015038 Kigoma Deep Cast 35m | ecosystem: Environmental > Aquatic > Freshwater > Lake | place: Tanzania: Lake...
TTGGCGTCGCGCTTGATGCGCAAGGCGGTGTCAAAGTCGATTCGTATTCAAAAACAAATCTTGATTGGCTTTATGCGGTCGGCGATGTCACAAACCGCGTACAACTTACACCGGTCGCCATCCGTGAAGGACATGCGTTTTCTGATACGGTTTTTGGCAAGCGCCCGACAGCGGTCGATCTTGGTCCTGTGCCCACGGCCGTATTTGTAACGCCGGAACTTGGCACATGTGGTTTGACCGAAGAAGACGCGCGCAAAGCGCATGATGTTGTGCTTTATCGCACAAGCTTCCGCCCGATGAAGGCGACACTTTCGGGCCATTCCGAAAAAGTGATGATGAAAATTCTCGTCGATAGGCCAAGCGACAAGGTGCTTGGCGTGCATATATTGGGCGAGGGTGCTGGCGAAATGATTCAGCTTGTCGGCATCGCGATGCGCATGGGTGCAACCAAACGCGATTTTGATTCAACGCTTGCCGTTCATCCCACAGCGGCTGAAGAACTTGTCACAATGCGCACACCGGTGGGGTAATCAATTCAATGGCGCTTTGGGAGGTTCCACCGTCATCTTTACATGGATTTCTGCGGGACCTTCGCGCCACACGCCCCACGCCACAAAGCCGATCATCATTAAATGAATGATCGCGTTATGTGCAAAGAGTATGCGGTCGCCATAACGTGTCATGAGGCTCGCGACAAAAGCGGGACCGATGATGGCGCCGAGGCAATAGAGAAACAAAGTTGTCGATGAAACCGGCACGGCCTTGTCAGGCCCTAAACGATCAACCGAAAGCGATACGGTTACAGGATAAATAGCGGTGATAAAGGCGCCTGCAAAAAATCCGAGCGTATAAATCAAAGCGGGCGAAGGTTTTACAAAATACCACAGCGCGATTTCGACAATCATGATGGCCGCCGATAATCCCCCAATCACGAGACGGCGATCAAATTTGTCGGACAGACGTCCAATCGGCCAAGGAATCAGTGCGGAGCCTAAAATGGCTGCTGTCATGAAACTTGCCACTGTGCCCGGGCCAAGATTTAACCGCTGCACATAAGCGGGAATGATCGACCAGAATGTGCCATTCGCGAGCCCGAGTAGAATTGCGGTTGCAAAGCTGATCAGCGAGGCGCGCAAAAGTTCACGAATGACCAATTTGCCTTTGGCGGGGATTGGCGGCGGTTCAGCGCGCGTCATCGCCATCGGCACAAGCGCGAGGGTCAGAAAACTTGCGGCGGCCGAGAAGAGCGCGAAACTTTTCGCCTCAAACAAGCGCAATGTCTGCTGTCCGGCCATCGAGCCTGTGAAATTCGCGATGTTATAAATGCCGAGCATCCGCCCGCGATGGGATGAACCCGCTTTGGCCGAAATCCAACCCTCAACAACGGCGTAAAGTCCCGCAAAACAAAAGCCCACAAGCGCGCGCAACAACACCCAAGGCAATGGCGAAATCGCGAGCGGAAAGGCGAGCACGGCGACCGACACCACCGCCGAATAGGCGGCAAAAGCCCGGATATGGCCCACACGGCGCACAATGGGTGCAGCCGTCCAAGTGCCCGCCAGCATGCCGATGAAATAGGCCGAGCCGATGATCCCCACAGTTGTTGGCGAGAAGCCTTCAACCGTCGCGCGATAAGGGATCAGCGTGTTCAATAACCCGTTCCCCATGATCATGATGAACACAGCGATGAGGACGGGAAGGACAGCGAAGATGAGTTTACGCAAGAGAGGAGTACCCGAAACAAAGATGTATTCTTCTTATAAACCTGCTAGGTGAACGGGAGTTTAAGATCGCGAAGCAGGTTAGGCTGAAGATCAAGTTCTAAGTTTTAGCAATCTTTCGGCAACGCGATGAGCTCGCTGAAAATCTCCAGCAAGACCCATTTCATCAAGTTCTATGTCAAATAGGGTCTGAGCAATTTCTACCTTTTGAGTACGCCGAACAAGAAGTGATTTTATTATTTTAGTATAGATTTTATATTCATCTCGTGCAGCTGAGGTATCGGCAATGTCTTATCGGATCCCATTCGCGAAGCAAAATTTAGTCTAAGCTGTCATCGGTCATTATTGCCCCCAAACTGTAATAACATTTCCGGCTGGATTTAATACAACGACTGCATGACGTCCAATGTAGCGTGTCGTTCCGTTTGATTTGGGAATAATTTTTATTGGATTATTTAAAGCATCCAATATCGCCGATGGGCTTACCTCTTGGTTTATCGCTTGATTTAGACCATGTTTTGTAAAGCCCGACAAATCAGCAGCGACTCGAATGTTTTCATTTTGTCGACCATTCGGGGAATGAGGCCATTCATCTCCATCAACACTCGTCCATTGCCCGCCATCCGGATTGCCTGCAGGAACGCGAGGTTGATCAGGACTATATTTGATGGTCCCTGGACGTGAGTTTTTCCGGTTGAGAAGCGTGCCTGATTTTTTTTGATCCTCATTGATCGCGAGCGCTAACAGCGTATTGACAATGTTTGGGACTTTGCCGCGCCTGAGGAAGCATTGATAAGCGCAGATTTGAAGCACAGCCGAAAGAGGATCGTTTGGATACCGCTCTTGTATAGACCTTCTGGTGCGAAGGTGAGACATAGGGAAGCCCGTGCAAAACTTGCTGTGTCAATATGATAATTTTCCTATTTTGTCCAATTTTATTTTTTTGGATTGGATTTCGCGCTTTAAAATGGGTCGCCGGTTCGTCGTAAACGATTACAGCACACATCTCTGGCCTTCATGCGCCGCCTCGGCTATAGAAGCCGCTTCCCGGGCCGTAATGATGAGAATATCTGGCCTTTTCGGGTGGGATTATGGGAGACGAAGAGCCATGACTGAGCGCGGAACCACGCAAAAATGGAGCCCGTCGAGCTGGAGATCAAAGTCGGTTCAGCAGGTGCCTGCTTTTCCGGATCAGGGTGTCCTTGAAGCCGTGGAAGCGCAACTCGCTGGCTTTCCGCCGCTCGTTTTTGCAGGCGAAGCGCGCAAGCTCAAACGCGCACTGGGCAAAGTTGCCGCGGGCGAAGCGTTTTTGTTGCAAGGCGGCGATTGCGCCGAAAGCTTTGCCGAACATTCGGCTGACAATATCCGCGATTTTTTCCGCCTCTTCTTGCAGATGGCCGTCGTTCTCACTTTTGCGGGTTCGTCACCCGTTGTGAAAGTGGGCCGCGTTGCAGGACAATTTGCAAAGCCGCGTTCGGCTCCGAATGAAAAAATTGGCGATGTCGAATTGCCTTCCTATCGCGGCGATGTGATCAACGGAATCGAATTCACACCGGAGGCGCGTATTCCCGATCCGACGCGTCAATTGATGGCCTATCGTCAATCAGCCGCCACGCTTAATCTCATTCGCGCTTTCGCAACGGGCGGTTACGCCAATCTCGATAATGCCCATCGCTGGATGCTCGGCTTTGTGAAAGACAGCCCGCAATCGGGTCGTTATCAGGAACTCTCAAACCGTATCACCGAAGCGCTCGATTTCATGCGCGCCATCGGCATTGATCCGGAATCGCATCCCGAAATGCGCACGACTGATTTCTACACCTCGCATGAAGCGTTGCTGCTTGGTTATGAGCAAGCGATGACGCGTGTTGATTCAACCTCGGGCGATTATTACGCAACATCTGGTCATATGATCTGGATCGGTGATCGTACGCGGCAACCCGATCATGCGCATGTTGAATATTTCCGCGGCATCAAAAATCCGATTGGCTTGAAATGCGGCCCATCGCTTGATCCGGAAGAATTGATCCGTTTGATCGATGTGCTAAACCCCGAAAATGAAGCGGGTCGTTTAACTTTGATCGCCCGTTTTGGTGCTGATAAAGCCGAAGCGCATTTGCCCGCACTCGTGCGCGCGGTGAAGCGTGAAGGCCGCAATGTCGTTTGGTCATGCGATCCGATGCATGGCAACACGGTGAAAGCGGTGTCAGGCTATAAGACGCGGCCTTTCGATATGATCCTCTCAGAGGTGAAGACCTTCTTTGGTGTTCACGCGGCAGAAGGCACGATTGCGGGCGGTATTCATCTTGAAATGACCGGCAAAAATGTGACCGAATGCACGGGCGGCGCGCGCGCGATTTCGGATATGGATTTGCAAGACCGTTATCACACCCATTGCGATCCGCGTTTGAATGCCGAACAGGCGCTTGAAATGGCATTCCTCGTGGCCGAGCTTTTGAAAAAAGCCAAGCTCGCCAAGGGTCGTCCGATGGTTGAAGCCGCGGAATAAACGCTGTCAAAAAACAGTCAAAAAACTCTTATATCTGAACGTTGAAGTTAGATTTATAGACACAAAAAGCGATGATCTTCTGAATTGAAGATCATCGCTTTTTTATTGAAGCGTTCGGTGGTGGGGGGAGAGAGGGAATTTATGAGCGAGTTTGATTTGACGCGCCGCGCGACGGTGGAAGCTCTCGGCACGGCTATGTTGGTCGCAACCGTTGTGGGCTCCGGCATTATGGCGGAAACGCTGACCAGTGACGTCGCGCTTCAATTGCTCGGCAATACAATACCAACCGGCGCCATGCTTGTTGTGTTGATCACATTGCTCGGTCCGATTTCAGGCGCGCATTTCAATCCGATGGTTTCACTGGTGTTTACACTGCGCGACGAGCTCGCAAAAAGTGACTTTGTGATTTATACAATTGTGCAAATTTTTGGCGGTATCATTGGTGTGATTGTCGCGCATTCGATGTTTCATTTACCGCTTATTCAAACATCGGAAAAAATCCGCACCGGCTTACCGCAATGGTTTGCTGAAAGTGTCGCGAGCTTTGGTCTTGTTGTGACGATTTTGGGCGGCCTCCACTTTGCGCGCGCGGCGATACCGGTTCTTGTCGGTCTTTACATCATGGCGGCCTATTGGTTTACGGCCTCAACATCTTTCGCCAATCCGGCTGTTGCGATTGCGCGCTCTTTTACTAAAACATTTTCAGGCATAGCGCCGGAAAATCTGATCGGTTTCATCGGTGCTGAACTGGTTGGTGCTTTGCTGGCTCTAGCCTTTATGGCATGGGTGCTCGCGCCTCAAACGCGATCACAATGATAATGCGATTAAAAAAGGATTGTCACGCATGACCATAACCATCTATCACAATCCCGCTTGTGGCACGTCGCGCAACACATTGGATATGATCCGTCAGAGCGGTGAAGAACCAATTGTCATTGAGTATCTGAAGACACCGCCGACGCGCGAAAAATTGCAAAAACTCATCAAGGCGATGGGTATATCACCACGTGACCTTTTGCGCGAAAAGGGCACGCCTTACGTGGAGCTGGGCCTTGCTGATCCGAAATGTAGTGATGAGCATTTGATTGATCAGATAATGGCCTATCCGATCCTGATGAATCGCCCGATTGTCGAAACACCCAAAGGTGTCAAATTGTGCCGCCCCAGCGAGGCCGTGCTCGAAATCCTCCCCAATCCCCATATCGGCCGCTTCGTGAAGGAAGATGGCGAAGTTATTGAGCCATAAGGCCAAGGGATAAGGCAAATGCCGCCGCTTCCCCGCAAAAGCGCCTTTGCGTCTATGCACTTTGTGGTTTCGACGCGATGAGCCATGTAAGGGGCAATAGTCCTCAGGATGGAACCTCGACCATGTCAACGTTCTTTGTTTCGCACGGCGCCCCCAATCCTATTTTGCACAATTCGGAAGCGCGACATTTTCTCGAAAAATTCGGCAAAAACCTTGGTAAACCGCGCGCTATTTTGATGGTGACGGCGCATTTCGAGGCCCATCGCCCCACGCTCACCAATGGCGCGCATCCGCCGATGATTTATGATTTCGGGGGGTTTGAGCCCGAATTGCGTTCGGTCCACTATCGCGCACCCGGCTCGCCGGAAGTCGCCTCCGAGGCCTTCAAGCTTTTGGATGAAGCGGGGTTAAATCCCGCTTTTGCGGATCGCGGCTTTGATCATGGCATATGGGTGCCGCTTGTTCTCTTGCGCCCTGAAGCGGATATTCCTGTTGTACAGCTTTCGGTCGAGCCCGATAAAGGCGCGGCCTATCATCTGAAACTGGGGCGCGAGTTAAAGCCAATTGCGGGGTCGGGTGTGTTGATCATCGGCTCGGGCGCGGCAACGCATAATCTCCATGAATTTTTTCGCGGCCAATATCGCCCCGATTCGCCTGCGCCCGATTGGGTGAAAAGCTGTGGCGATTGGCTTGATCGCAAAATCACGGCGGGCGACACCGAAGCGCTCGTTCAATACCGCATGCTTACCCCGAATGGTGCAAAGAACCACCCGACCGAAGAACATCTTCTGCCGTTCTTCGTGGCGATGGGGGCAGCGGGTGAGGGCGCGCATGGCAACCGCATTCACACGAGCCAGGAATATGGCGTGCTGATGATGGATTGTTATCAGTTTTTGTGAGCTGAAAACGAAACACAAAACCCCGCCGAAGCGGGGTTTTGGGACGTTTGAAAATATCGAGACTTCTCGTGGCTTGTCATTGCCGGTGAGTAGTCTGCCTAGCAAGCTAGGTCTGAATGCCCGACTACCGGGAACAAAATCAAAATAGTGCTATCCTTCGCGCTTGGCAATGGGATCAAGTCCAAGGCCACATAAAATCGCATGCCTAACGCCCGCTAAATCCTCAGGCGTTAGCGTGGGATAAGCATATTTACGACGACCGATTTTGAAGACGGACAGTCGATAAGTGCCAAGATTCAAAAGCATATCAGCCTTTGCCCAAGTCGGTACATCATCCGGTTCGCCGGGGTGATAATTTTTCGAAAGTTTGAAACAAAAGGGTAATAAATGACGCGGCGGCGTAGGACTGATCGGAACGATGGCAACGATATCTTGGCGGTGCGAAAGGCGCGGTGAAACAACAATAACAGGTCGCGACTTCACCATTTCCGGTTCCTTGAAGCCAGAAAGATCGCACATGAAAACTTGCCCCGCACGCGGATGAAATACCAATGCCAATTGTGGCCTGTTTCAAAAAAAGCGCGCAATTCATTATATTTCGTTTTGTAAATCAAACGCGCAAACATTTGGCAATGGATCGCACGCTTGTTGCCTCCGGTAGTGCCGAGGCTTTTGTTTTCGGCGGCTGGCCGTGAAAATTGCCCCCATTGCAGAGGCAGGTTGCGTCCGTTAAACGAGCCATATGACCGCTTCGCCCGCCAGTTTCCGCCTTGCTTTGGCCCAGCTGAACCCGACTTTGGGGGATGTTGAGGGCAATCTCGCTTTGGCACGCTCCGCGCGCGCCGAAGCAGCGCATGCCAAAGCCGACGCGATCCTGTTTCCGGAACTCTTCATCGCGGGCTATCCGCCCGAAGATCTGGTGTTAAAGCCCGCTTTCCAAGACGCCTGCCGCGCGGCGTGCGAAACGCTTGCACGTGAGACAGCGGATGGTGGTCCGGCCGTTTTGATCGGCCTGCCTTGGGCAGAAAGCGGCAAGCTCTATAATGCGCTCGCGGTGATTGATGGTGGCAAAATCGACGCGGTGCGGTTCAAACTCGATCTGCCGAATTACGGCGTCTTTGACGAGAAGCGCGTTTTTGATTCAGGGCCGATGCCGGGTCCCGTCAATCTGCGTGGCGTGCGTTTGGGTGTCCCGATTTGCGAGGACATTTGGGGTGAAGATGTTGTCGAATGTCTCGCCGAGACGGGTGCTGAGATACTTCTTGTGCCGAATGGCTCACCCTATTTTCGCGGCAAGAGCGATGTACGTTTGAACATTGCAGTGGCGCGTGTCACCGAGAGCCGCTTGCCGCTTGTCTATCTCAATCAAGTCGGCGGGCAAGATGATCTCGTCTTCGACGGCGCTTCATTTGTGTTAAATGCGGATTCATCGCTTGCCTGCCAGTTCTCGTCTTTCACGCAGCAGATTTTGATCACTGAGTGGACGCGTAGCGCTGAAGGGTGGCGTTGCGCTCCAGGTCCGAAAGCTTTGCCGCTTGCAGAAGACAAAGCCGATTACGCAGCCTGTGTTTTGGGCCTGAAAGACTACGTCGAAAAGAACCGTTTTCCCAGTGTTGTGCTTGGCCTTTCAGGCGGCATTGACTCAGCACTTTGCGCGGCACTTGCGGTTGATGCCTTAGGCGCTGACCGTGTTCATGCCGTGATGCTACCTTATCGCTATACATCGTCGGAAAGCCTTGAAGATGCGGGGTCTTGCGCGAAAGCGCTTGGCATCCGTTATGATGTTGTGCCGATTGCACCGCCGGTTGAGGGTTTTGAAAACGCGCTCGCGCCGCTATTCAAAGGCACAAATCGCGACATCACGGAAGAAAATCTGCAAAGCCGCACGCGTGGTACGATCCTTATGGCGATCTCGAATAAATTCGGCGCGATGGCGATGACGACCGGCAATAAATCGGAAATGTCGGTGGGTTACGCCACGATCTATGGCGACATGAATGGCGGCTTCAACCCGATCAAAGATCTCTACAAAATGGAGGTCTACCGTCTCTCGTCTTTGCGCAATGAGTGGAAGCCTGATGATGCAAAAGGCCCCTCAGGTCTTGTGATCCCTGAACGCATCATTACCAAAGCGCCCTCGGCCGAACTGCGCGAAAATCAAACTGATCAGGATTCGCTTCCGCCTTATGGTGTGCTTGATGCCATTCTTGAAGGTCTGGTTGAAAAAGAAATGCGCGTGAGCGATCTTGTGGCTCAAGGTTTTGATTTTGAGACCGTTAAAAAAATCGAGCGTCTGCTTTATGCCGCCGAATATAAGCGCCGCCAATCTGCGCCTGGCGTCAAAGTCACGCTCAAAAATTTCGGCCGCGATCGCCGCTACCCGATTGTCAATCGCTTTCGCGATCAGGGCCGCGCAGCGCATAGTCCCGATCCGAAACTCGCGTCCCACACAACGCTCACCAAAACCGAAGTGGTTGATTTCTGATGACAAAACCCATCGTTCGCTTTGCGCCTTCTCCGACAGGCCGCATTCATATCGGCAATGCCCGCACGGCGTTGCTGAATTACCTCTTCGCGCATCGAGCCGGTGGGCAGTTCATCTTGCGTTATGATGATACGGATATCGAACGCTCGACCAAAGAATTTGCCGATGGCATTGCGGTGGATCTCGACTGGATGGGCATCAAGCCCGATCTCGTCATTCGCCAATCCGAGCGCTTTGATCTTTATCACGCGGTTGCTGATAAATTGCGCGCGATGGGCAAGCTCTATGCGTGCTATGAAACAGAAGAAGAATTAGATCGTAAACGCAAGCGGCAGGCGGCACGGCATTTGCCGCCCGTTTATGATCGCGCGGCGCTGAAACTCACAGCGGAAGAAAAAGCGACCTATGAAGCGGAGGGTCGCAAACCGCATTGGCGTTTTCTTCTCGATTATAAAACAGTTGCTTGGCATGATTTGGTGCGCGGTGAATGCACGGTTGATTGCGCTTCGCTTTCTGATCCGGTCTTGATCCGCGCTGATGGCACTTATCTCTACACTTTGCCTTCTGTTCTTGATGATATCGACACCAAAGTGACGCATGTCATTCGCGGTGAAGATCATGTCACCAATACCGGCGTGCAGATTCAAATTTTCGAAACGCTTTCGGGCTCATCGCCGCTCTTTGGTCATCATAATCTGTTGACGAATGCGAGCGGTGAGGGGCTTTCAAAACGTAAAGGCCATTTCTCGATTTCGTCTTTGCGTGAAGACGGCATGGAGCCGATGGCGGTTGCCTCTCTTGCGGTTCTTGTGGGTTCATCTGAATCTGTTCGGCCCATCGCCAAGCTTAATGAATTGGGCGCTCTCATTGATCTAGTGCGTCTTTCACGTGCGCCCGCGAAATTTGATGAAGCCGAACTTGATGGGCTTAACGCCAAAACCTTGCACGCGATGGCCTATGAAACCGCAGCACCCCGTTTACGCGCGCTCGGCATTGATCGTGGCGAAGCGTTTTGGATGGCGGTGCGCGGCAATCTTGAGCGTTTTGCCGATGCGGTGAATTGGGCCAAAGTGATTGAAGGGCCGATTGCGCCGAATGGTGCGCGTGATCATGCCTTTCTTGCGGAGGCATTATCCGTATTACCCGCTTCGCCGTGGGATACAGAAACCTGGGGCGCGTGGACGATAGTCGTGAAAGAAAAAACAGGTCGCAAAGGCAAAGATCTATTCATGCCATTGCGTCTTGCCCTCACAGGGCTTAAGCATGGTCCTGAGTTAAAACGGATACTGCCTTTGATTGGCGAGACGGAGACGCGTCGCCGTTTAAGCGATTGATTACTCGGTAATCGCTGCAGTGCCGGGTGCGCGCAAGATTCTGATTTTGCGCTTGGTGCCATCGGCGGCGATAATCTCGCGGATTTCACCTTCACCGAGCGGTACAATATCGGTGCCTAAGGGAATGGCGCTTTGCAACACAGCGACATTTTGCGGAGGAACGGGCGCGGGTACAGGCTCACCCTTTTTCGGTTTTGCTTTGGGAGCCACGCGCAATTCGCGAGGACGCGAAAGTTCTTGTGCCTTTAGTTCTGTAATTTGCGCATCAGGTGAGCCATTAGCATCGAGAATGCGTTCTGCATCGGCGAGAGTCTCTGCCCATGTTTTGCCGGGTACGCGGCATGAACAACTTGAATCAAGCGATGTGCGATAATAATAAGCGGTGGGTAGAGTGGTATAGGGCATACCGCCTTCGGCAGACACCGCGCCATCCACTTCGCGATCATTCGGTTGCAAATAGAGATTCACCACCGCACCGGGGCATGACGCTTTGCATAATTCGATATCTGTCTCGATGCGTTGATTGGTGCCGAATTGACTGATTGGGAAAAAATAGCCGTCACATGAACGTACGCAGATCGTGCGGAAACCATTTTGCAAACCAAGCTCGGGCCGCGCGAAGGGATCATCCGGCATTTCTGAAGATTGCAATGTGGATTGTGTGTCACCGAAGAGCGAGCCGACACCGGCCTTGGCTTGGTTATTGATCGCGCCCGGTGTGCAGGTGGTTTCAATCGCGGTTTTCAAACCGAGCTTTTGTTGTTGCAGCTCATCAGAGCCACCACGTGCGGCTTCTGTTTTGAGCGCTTTGATATCTTGTTCGAGTTGGCCGATCTGTGCTTCAAGCGCCGCGCATTTTGCCGGAGCGGGTGAAGAGATCAAAGGCAGGCGTAAATCCGAGCAGCCGATTGATTTGGCATAAGCGGCCGTTTTGTCATGTTCACGTTGCGCTTTTTTGATTTGGCTCGCAAAAGACACATTGCTTGCCGCTGCAATCGATTGTTCGACGGCCGCGAGTTCCGCTTTCAGATTATCGCAATAGGCATTCGGCTGCTGTTGTGCAAAAGCGGGCGCGCTTAGAGCACCAACAACACATAGGGCAAAGATTTGACGGAACGGGTGCAAACGGGGCATGACCAGAAATGAGGGGCGACCAAACTGTCGAAAGGCCAAAGGATCGCGTCAATTTCATGGCCGGGCCGACACCGCCCCCTCATTCCACCCTTGTGTGGTCCGCGTCAAGCGGGCCCATTCAGTTCTGGCAGGTAATCAGATAGGCCGTTTCCGAAGGTTTAACGGCCGCTTTTGACGTAAGCGAGGCTGTAATGTCCTCTGCCGAGGCGCGCTCAAAGCGGACGGCCACAGACATGCCCTTCACTTGGCACCAGGAATCCGCAACGAGTTTCGCGCAGGCTTTGCCTTCGGCGAGGCAATCATCCATTCCATAACCATCATTGGCGGGCACAACGAAAGTTGTCTCGGTTGCGTGAGATAGGCTCAGAGATACACAAGCCGCAAGCAAGGCGGCAAACAGAACAGAACGCATAAGGGCAGAGATCCAAATTTAGAATTTTCGGCAAATTCTCCCCGATTGATTGAAACATGGTTAAAATTCGACACTAAAATCGATGTTTTTTCATTTTCTGACGCGAGGCGTGGCTTGACGGGCGAAGCGTCCGACGGCACAATACGTTCCATGGTAAAGACCTCGCCGATCTGCATTTGCGGAATTATTACCAGCTAATCGCTTAGCTGGCCGGGGCCCTTTTACTCTTCTGATCCAGGGCAAAGATGACCGGGGCCAGTCAGGCAGGAGCCCTCATGTCGCTTACGCTTTACAACACGCTCACCCGTAAGAAAGAGCCCTTCGCGCCGATCGATAAGGCGCATGTGCGCATGTATGTCTGCGGACCGACGGTTTATGATTTTGCCCATATCGGCAATGCGCGGCCGGTGATCGTGTTTGATGTGCTTTATCGTTTGTTGCGGTACATTTATGGCGAAACTCATGTCACTTATGTGCGCAACATCACGGATGTGGATGACAAGATCAATGATCGCGCTGCGCGTGATTATCCGAACTTGCCATTGAATGACGCCATTCGTCTCGTCACTGAAAAAACCGCCGCGCAATTTCATGCAGATGTTGCTGCCCTTGGTTGCTTACCGCCGAATGTCGAGCCGCGCGCGACCGATAATATTCAAGAAATGATTGGCATCATCAATCGCCTTCTTGCCAATGGCCACGCCTATATCGCGAAAGGTGATCAAGGTCGCGAAGTGCTATTCGAAGTGGGTCGCATGGCCTCTTATGGCGCGCTTTCAAACCGCAAACTCGACGAGCAGATCGAAGGCGCGCGCGTGGCTGTTGAAGCGCATAAAAAGCACCCAGCCGATTTTGTTTTGTGGAAAGAATCTTCAAGCACGGAGCTCGGATGGACAGGGCATTTCATTGATCGCGGCGAGACGATCTCGATCTATGGCCGTCCGGGTTGGCACATCGAATGTTCGGCGATGAGTCATCGTTATTTGGGAGAAATATTTGACATTCATGGTGGCGGCATTGATCTCGTGTTCCCGCATCATGAAAATGAAATCGCGCAAAGCTCATGCGCCTTCAACACACCGCGCATGGCTAATGTCTGGATGCATAACGGCTTCTTGCAAGTCGAAGGTCAGAAAATGTCCAAGAGCCTCGGCAATTTCGTGACGATCAATGAGTTGGTTGCAACGAATCAATTCGGTGGACGCTCTTGGTCTGGTGAAGTCTTGCGCCTCGCAATGCTCAAAACACACTACCGCCAGCCGATTAATTTTACTGTAAAGGCATTGGAAGAGGCAGAAAAGACACTAGCGACTTGGGCTGAACTCGCGGATCGTCATAAAGTTTCTTTGACATCCGGCCTCATTGAACCCGCTTTGCTTGAAGCCTTACACGATGATTTGAATACAGCTTTTGCTTTTGCTGTGTTAGCGGATCTTGCGCGTAAAGCGCGGACCAATTTCAATGATGCGCAACAGCTTACTTTCTGCGCGGATTTTTTAGGCTTCAATACAAAGAGTTGGTTCTCGCGCGCCGATTTAACCAGCGCCAAAGCAGATTTTGATCCGGTATTGAAGGCAAAGGTCGATACACTCATAGCCGCTCGCTTAGATGCTCGCCGCAATAAAAATTTTGCCGAGTCGGATCGCATTCGCGATGAGTTGCTTGGCTTGGGCATTCAATTGAAAGACGGCAAAGACGCTGACGGCAATCCCGTTACGACATGCGAGGTGAAGCGATGAACACTTCCGCGCCTGCGCTTCGTCCGCTTTTGCCGAAAGATATCCCGTTTCTCTTGCGCATTACGCGTGCGAGCATCGAACAATTGGCGCAAGATGAATATTCGCCCGGACAAATCGAAGCATGGGTCGCAAGCTTTGAAGACCAAGCATCATTCACAGCGCGTGTCACAACGGGCCTCACTTTGATTGCAACGCTTGATGGGTTTCCGGCAGGCTATGCAATGCTCAAAGGGGAGGATGAAATTGATCTTCTTTATGTCGCGCCGGGCGTTGTGAGACGCGGTGTCGCTTCGGTCTTGATTGAAGCGCTTGAGAAACTCGCAGCCGCGCGCGGTACCACAAAAATTACAGTGAAAGCGAGTGATGTTGCGCGTCCGTTTTTCTCCGCGCGTGGCTATGAAGCGCAAAGCCGCAACACCGTGCCGCTTGGCGAGGAGTGGCTCGGCCACACCGTGATGATGAAATCTTTTGGCGTTAAAGCGCCCACTCTGCAGTGAAAGTGGAAACCCATGTCTCTTGATCGTGTTTATCTGTTTGACACCACTTTGCGGGACGGAGCGCAGACAACAGGAGTTGATTTTTCACTTGCTGACAAGGTCCAGATTGCCGCGATGCTTGATGGTCTCGGCATTGATTATGTCGAAGGCGGTTATCCTGGCGCCAATCCGCTGGATACAGAATTCTTTTCTGAAAAACGCACGAAACAGGCGCGTTTTACCGCATTCGGTATGACGAAAAAAATTGGCCATTCGGCGTCGAATGATCCGGGCATTGCGGCGCTGCTTGAGTCAAAAAGCGATGCGATTTGCTATGTTGGTAAATCTTGGGATTATCAGGTTCGCGTTGCGCTTGAGGCCTCGCTTGAAGATAATCTCGACAGTGTGCGCGATAGCGTGTTGACGACCGTGAAAGCCGATCGGGAAACAATGCTTGATTGCGAACATTTTTTCGATGGTTACAAAGCCAATCCCGATTATGCGTTGAGCGTTGCGAAAGCTGCCTATGACGCGGGGGCGCGTTGGGTTGTGCTCTGTGATACGAATGGTGGCACTTTACCGCATGAGGTCGAACGTATTATTGGCGAGGTGGTCAAACAGATTCCAGGCGATCATCTCGGTATTCATGCTCATGATGATACGGGGCAGGCCGTGGCGAATTCGCTTGCGGCCGTACGCGGCGGAGTGCGGCAAATTCAAGGTACATTAAATGGGCTTGGCGAGCGCTGCGGCAACGCCAATCTTGCGACGATCATCCCGACTTTGAAACTGAAATCCGAATTTTCAAATCATATTACGACCGGTGTAAGTGATGAGGCCTTAAAAAGGCTCACGCAGGTTTCACGGGGGCTCGATGAAATCTTAAATCGCTCGCCCAACCGTCATGCGCCCTATGTCGGCGCATCGGCCTTTGCGACGAAAGCGGGCATTCACGCATCAGCCGTGATGAAAGATCCGCAAACCTATGAACATGTAGCACCTGAAAGCGTCGGCAATCGTCGCAAAGTGCTTGTGTCGGATCAAGCGGGGCGGTCCAATATCCTTGCCGAGCTTGAACGTCTCGGCATCGCTGTCAAAAAAGATGATCCGCGGGTCTTGCGTCTTCTTGATGAAGTGAAAGAGCGTGAGGGTTTGGGTTATTCTTATGAAGGTGCGGATGCGAGCTTCTTTCTGCTTGCGCGTCGCATCATTGGCGAAGTACCGGAATTTTTCCGTGTCGAGCGTTTCAGCGTGAATGTCGAGCGGCGCTTTGTTGAAGGCAGCGAGACGGAGACGGTCGCTGAAGCTTTTGTCAAAGTGAATGTCGGTGGCGAGGTGTTAATCTCGGCAGCGGAAGGAAATGGTCCTGTCAACGCGCTCGATCTCGCTTTACGCAAAGATCTCGGCAAATATCAGCGTCATATCGAAACGCTCGCAATCGTCGATTATAAGGTCCGTGTGTTTCAAGGCGGATCCGATGCTGTCACGCGCGTTCTCATAGAAACCGCCGATAAAAGTGGCGAGCGTTGGACCACGGTTGGTGTGAGCGGCAATATTATTGACGCGTCCTTCCAGGCGCTCATCGATTCCATAACCTATAAATTGCTGAAAAGCGGCGCTACTGCCTTATGATTCACATTTTTGTAAGTGATGTTTCGCTGTCTTCGCCTCGCGGTAGATGTTGAATTTTTTGTGCAATCATAGACACAATGTCGCGCGCGTGTTCCGCGACGGCGTAATTTACCTCGAGGCCTTCGCGTATAAATTCGAAATTCCGCATATGGGCCATCAGTGTGATCAAGGGTCGCCAAAAGCCTTTGATGTCGGCGATCACAATCGGCTTGGTGTGTCGGCCTAACTGCGCCCATGTGAGTTGCTCGATGAGTTCTTCCAATGTGCCAACGCCGCCGGGTAGCGCCACAAATGCATCTGATTTTTCGTACATCATTTTTTTGCGCGTGTGCATATCGTCAACGACGATATTTTCATCTGCGTCTTCAAACATAATCTCGCGATCTTTGAGAAAGCGTGGAATGATTCCGGTGACATAACCGCCATTATCTTTCACGGCTTTTGCCACTTCACCCATCAAGCCAACATTGCCGCCACCATAAACGAGGCGAATACCGGCTTCTGCCATGCTTTTGCCGAGTTCATTTGCTGCAATTTTAAAAGCAGGATCGGTTCCAAAACCAGAACCACAATAAACACAGATTGAAAGTGGATTTTTCATAACAAGATTTTTCGCATTCACTTTGGGTAAAGGTCAAGGTGACATCTGGCTTTATCGCTGATGGCGAAACACCGTAAATTGTGTTTGAGTAAGTGATGTGACGTCGGGGGGAGAGGCTTTACCATGAGCAACCGTGTGTGGATCGGCGTTGGCCTGTTGCTGCTTGTGGCAGCGATCGCTGTTTTCCAGTTTTTGCCCAGATTTAGCACGCAAAAGACCGAAACTGCGTCGCCATCGGCCTCCAACGCCCCCGAGCCCGAGGTCAAAGCCGCCAAAACGCCTGAACTGGCCCCAGCTCCAGCCCCCGCTTCCGAGGTCGAGGCCGCTAAAACACCGGAACTGGCTCCAGCGCCACAGATCGTGCCGCCAAGTTTTGACGTTGTTCGGGTCGAGCCGAATGGGGATTTGGTCGTCGGCGGTCGGGCGCAATCTGGCTCCACCGTCACACTTCTGGCGGATGGAAAATCGATTGAGACATCAAAAGTGGGCGAGACTGGTCAATTTGCGATGGTGCCGCCCGCTTTATCTTCTGGCCCGCATGTGTTGACTTTGCTTATGATATTGCCAGACGGAAAAACTTTTCCCTCCGCGCAAAGCGTCGCCGTCGATGTCCCTCAAGCCAAAAAAGGCGCCGTTCTTGTCGCAAAAAGTGAGCCCGGCAAAGCGACCGAACTTCTTGCACCTTTGAACGTGGACCAAAATGGAGAATTGGCCGTCAATAAACCGACCGCCAATGGACCGCGTGCGATGGTGGGCATAACGGTAGTCGAAGCGGATGAGACGGGCGCGCTTTATGTTGCCGGTAAAGCTTCAGGCGGCTCCTCGGTGCGACTCTACCTGAATGAAAGTTTTGTCGGATCCGCCGAAACATCAGCTGATTCGTCTTGGTCCTTCCGGATTGAGAAGGGTGTGGTCGCAGGACATTATAATGTTCGGGTTGATGATGCTGATCCTAAAACAGGAAAAGTCCTCTCCCGCGCAGAAGTTGGTTTTGACATGCCGGCGCTTTCAACGCCCGCAACGGCCCAGCCCGCAGCACCCTCGACGAATACCGTGGCTTCCACTCAAGCGGCGTCCGCACCGGCAAAACAGGCAGCGGTCACAATCCCCGAAATTGAGACGGCCACCGTGGTGCGCGGCGACAGTCTTTGGCGCATCAGCAGCAAAACCTATGGGTCGGGCTTCCGCTACACGGAGATCCATCAGGCCAATCGCAAGCAAATCCGCGATCCGGATTTGATCTATCCGGGCCAGATCTTTGTGTTGCCGAAACTGCGATAGGCGTCGTCCTTCAAGCTCTTGCATTTCTGCAAAGCTCGCGCGTATCTGGGCGCGGCGAAATTTTTGCGCTTCGCTCTTATTTGGGTGATAAGACTTTCGCTTCGGCCCCTCGGGGCCGTTCCTTTTTTATGATGTCTTGATCCAGTTTGGAGTTGTTATGGCTCGTTCCATGTCCCGCGGTCGCCCGTCCTCTCAGGCCGTTAGCATTCGGCCCCAGACTTCGATGTGGCGGACGGTCAAAGGATTCTGGCCTTATCTTTGGCCGGAAGATCGCGCCGATTTACGCATGCGCATAATTATGGCCACAGGCCTTTTGATCGCGGCCAAGCTCGTAACCATTGCTGTGCCTTATACATTCAAATGGGCAACCGATGCGCTCGCCCCCGCAGCGCTCGCCGAGATGGATCAAACTTTTTTTTTCATCGGCATTCCCGTCGCTTTGACTCTGCTTTACGGTTTCTCGCGCGTGTTGATGGCGTTGCTCACGCAAGTCCGTGACGCACTTTTTGCTGCGGTTGCGATGCATTCCGTGCGGCGTCTTGCCAATGAAACATTCGAACATATGCATAGCTTGTCTTTGCGCTTTCATCTTGAACGCAAAACGGGAGGCTTGACGAGTGTGCTTGATCGCGGGCGCGCAGGGATTGAAACCATAGTGCGTATGACGATGTTGACGCTGGCGCCGACCATCGTTGAATTTGTAATGATTCTTGCGGTTCTTCTTTATGAATTTGATTGGCGTTATGCGATCGTCACGATTTTGATGATCATCGGTTATATGGTGTTCACCACCAAAGCCACTGAATGGCGCATGGACATTCGGCGCTTGATGAATGATAGCGACACGGATGCGAGCGGTAAAGCGGTTGATAGTTTGTTGAATTTCGAAACGGTCAAATATTTTGGAGCCGAGACGCTCGAAGCCGCGCGTTATGGCAAGGCAATGGAGAAATTCGAAAAAGCCAGCGTGAAAGCCTATGTATCGCTTGCAGTTCTGAACTCCGGCCAAGCTATTATTTTCGTGCTTGGGCTTACGGTTTGTATGGCCCTTGTTGTGCAAGGTATTCGCGAGGGCCGCCATACGGTTGGCGATTTTGTTCTCGTCAATGCGATGTTGATCCAGCTCTATCAGCCATTGAATTTTATGGGCATGGTCTATCGCGAAATCAAACAGGCTTTGATCGATATTGATCAGATGTTTGATATTCTCGATCAGGATCCGGAAATTGCGGATCGTCCGGGCTCGAAGCCACTGCTTATTGAAAAAGGTGAAGTGCGTTTTGATCACGTCAAATTCTGTTACATGCCGGAACGCACCATTCTTGATGGTGTTGACTTTACAGTGCCCGCTGGAAAGACCGTTGCGATTGTCGGCCCATCAGGCGCAGGTAAATCTACAATTTCGCGTTTGATGTTCCGCTTTTATGAACCGCAATCGGGGCGCATTCTGATTGATGGGCAGGATATTGGCGATGTGCGGCAAGCGGATCTGCGCGCAGCGATTGGTATGGTGCCGCAAGATACGGTGCTCTTTAACGACACGATCTATTACAATATCCGTTATGGACGCTGGGACGCGACGCGCGAGGAAATCGAAGCGGCAGCCAAACTCGCGCAAATTGATGAATTCATCAAATCGCTGCCCGACGGCTATGAAACAAATGTCGGTGAGCGTGGTTTGAAATTGTCAGGCGGCGAGAAGCAGCGTGTTGCGATTGCGCGGACGATTCTCAAAGGCCCGCCCATTCTCGTGCTTGATGAAGCGACTTCGGCACTCGATAGTTTTACAGAACGTGAAATCCAGAACGCGCTTGAAGCGGTCTCGCGTGGACGCACGACGCTTGTCATCGCGCATCGGTTGTCCACTATCATTAATGCCGATGAAATTCTCGTTCTTGAGAAAGGTCGCATTGCCGAACGCGGGCGGCATCAAACGCTGCTTGAAAAGAAGGGCATCTATGCCGAACTCTGGGAACGGCAGCGCGAGGCAGCGGAAGCGCGTCAGGCGCTTGAGAAAACCGGCGAAACATTGACCGAGCCCGTTATTCTGGCCAATAAGGGGTGAGGGCAACTCGCCCCTTCGGGACTGGTGTGATGTCGATTTTGGATTCTGTCAGGAAGCAGCTTGTGCCCATCCACCGTGAGGGATGGCCATTTATTGCCATTTTTGCGGTGGTTGCCAATCTGCTGGCCTGGATCTGGTCGCCGCTTGGCTGGATCGGCGGTATTTTGACCGTCTGGTGCATCTATTTTTTCCGCGATCCGGTCCGCACGGTGCCGGTGGGTCAGGGGCTTGTGATCTCGCCGGCTGATGGGCGGGTGTCGATGATTGTCGAGGCGGTGCCGCCGCCAGAGCTCGGCCTCTCCGATGAGCCGATGACGCGGATTTCGATTTTCATGAATGTGTTTAATTGCCATGTGAATCGCGTTCCCGTTTCCGGCACGATTGAAACCATTGCCTATCGCCCGGGTCTCTTTCTCAATGCAGAGCTCGATAAAGCGAGTGAAGATAATGAGCGCAACGCGATCATTGTGAACACGGGCCGTGAACGTTTTGGTGTTGTTCAGATCGCGGGATTGATCGCTCGGCGTATCGTTGGCTTTGTTGAAGAGGGTGATCGTTTGTCGGTTGGCGAAAGATTTGGCCTCATTCGTTTTGGCTCGCGTGTAGACGTCTATCTCCCTGATGGCTATGATCTGCTTGTGGGTGTTGGACAGACAATGATTGCAGGTGAGACTGTCATTGCTGCACGTGAAGATGCAACCGGCGAACTGCATTTTCAAAATCTATGACTGATCTTTTTCCTCCCTTTGAACCTGATAAGGATCCGCGACCGCGTCGTTTTAATGCGGTGCCATTACGCGTTCTTATTCCCAATCTTGTTACAATGCTTTCTTTGTGCGCTGGATTGACCGCGATCCGTTTCGCGTATGAAGGACAATTGCGTTATGCATTGATTGCTGTTCTCGTCGCTGCGATTCTTGACGGACTTGATGGACGCATCGCGCGTTTGCTCAAAGGCACCTCACGCTTTGGTGCAGAGCTTGATAGTCTTGCTGATTTCTTAAGTTTTGGCGTTTCGCCTGCGATCATTCTCTATATTTATGGATTGAACGAATTGCAGTCGCTTGGATGGATCACCGTAGTCTTGTTTACATCTGCGTCAGCACTTCGTTTGGCGCGATTCAATGTGATGATTGATGATCCTACACGGCCTGAATGGCAGAAGAATTTCTTCACGGGAATTCCCACGCCGGCGGGTGCGCTGACCGGATTACTGCCAGCTTATTTTCTCGAATTGGGTTTAGAGGTTCCGGCGAGCTTTGCGGTGGTCGAAGCGGTCTATGTGCTCTTCATTGCCTTTATGATGGTAAGCCGCATTCCGACTTTTGCCGGTAAGACTTTCGGTAGCCGCGTGCCGCGTGAATGGGTGTTACCGCTCTTCGTGATTGTCATTGCGATTGTCGGGTTGCTTGTGACTTATATGTTCCAGTTTCTCGCGGTCACGACGATTCTCTATCTTTTGATGATTCCGTGGGGTTCTCGTCGCTATCGGATGCTCGAAAGATTACACCGGACGGCCGGTGCGCACCCTTAAGGGCATATGCGGGGGATGGTTCACAAATGGCGCGGTTTCGTTTAGGGTCCGCCGCTCTTAAAAGGGTGGCCCGTTCACGGATCCCCGCTGATTGAAGGTTCAGGATGGCTAAAGAAGAAGTTTTGGAACTCCCCGGCATGGTCACGGAATTGTTGCCGAATGCGATGTTTCGCGTTCAGCTCGAAAATGACCATGAAATTATCGCCCATACTGCAGGTAAAATGCGCAAAAATCGCATTCGTGTCTTGGCCGGCGATAAGGTTCTCGTGGAAATGACCCCCTATGATTTGACCAAGGGGCGCATCACCTACCGCTTCAAATAGTTACGGACGCGGTTTAGCCTCAACTCCGTCATATTCTCTGTGAACAGGATTGTCCGTGGCAGACCCGGCGCTTATTCTCGCTTCAGCCTCTCCGCGTCGCCTTGATCTCTTGCGTCAGATCGGGTGTGAGCCGCAGCATTTAATCGCTGCGTCCATTGACGAGACGCCTTTGAAGAATGAATTGCCGCGAGTTCATTCGATCCGCTTGGCGCGCGAAAAAGCCGAAGCGGTTTGTAGAAAACTCGAAATCGCTGTTCTTGCCGGCGCCTTTGTTGTTTTGGCTGCCGATACGGTTGTTGGCGTAGGCCGTCGCATTCTACCCAAAGCGGAAACCGAAGAGGATGCGCGCGCATGTCTCGCACTTCTGTCTGGACGTGCGCATCGCGTTCATACGGCGCTCGCTATAATTGGCCGTGATGGACAACGTCGCCTTCGTCACGTCGAGACAAAAGTCGGTTTCAAAAGATTATCGCAAGAAGAGATCGAAACTTATATCGCCTCTAAAGAATGGCAAGGTAAAGCGGGTGGCTACGCAATTCAGGGCTTGGCGGCTGCCTATATCGATTTTCTTTCAGGCTCTTATTCTGGCGTTGTCGGCTTGCCACTTTACGAAACTGCACAACTGCTTGGGAGCTTCGGCATAAAGGCGAAGAGGGTGCCGTGACAGACACTCCTGAAAAAGACGAAACCGGAAAAGTTGTTATGCTTGGTCGCTGTCCGAGTTGCAGCAAAAGGGCTGTCCGTGACTTCCGTCCCTTTTGCTCGAAACGCTGTGCGGATCTGGATCTCGGGCGATGGCTTACCGGTAGTTACGCGATTCCTGCCATTGAAACAGATGATCCGGACGAAGAAGATCACACCTCGTCTTTGCTTGACAAATTTTGACATGACTTGCGCCTGGTTTACGGGCAGACCGTAGGGCAACTCAAAAAAATTCAGGTTGTAGATCTGACATTTTTCATCTTGAAGTTGTATAGTGCTCCAACGGTTGTGTGGGGGCCTGTAACGTTCATGATGGGTAAGCGGATCACGCTCAGACGGTTTTGGCTGATTTCACCTGTGCTCCTCGCATTGGTGGTGCTTGGCTCTGCGGCTCATCGCCTGGAAGCGGGTGAAGCGCCGCCATGGAAGTTGTGCTTCTCGCCTGATGGCCGCTGTTCCACCTTGATTCTTGAAGCGATCTCGTCAGCGCGTGAACCGATCCGTGTTCAAGCGTATAGTTTTACCGCGCGTCCGATTGCCGAAGCTCTGGTTGAAGCACATCGTCGCGGTGTTGATGTGGCTGTTATTGTCGATAAAAGCCAAAATTCCGAACGCTATTCTGTGATGTCACTTCTGAGCGAAGCGAATATTCCGCTTTATGTTGATTATTGTTGCGCGATTGCCCACAATAAAGTGATGGTCATTGATGGCAAAAAAGTTGTCACCGGTTCCTGTAATTTTACACAAAGCGCTGAATCACTGAATGCTGAAAATCTCCTTGTGATCGATGATGCAAAAATGGCGAAAGCCTATCTCGATAATTGGAGGGGGCATCGCGACGGCGCGCGCGTTTTTGCGGTGAAGTGAATTCAGCGCGATTCAATAACCGTTTTGGCGACTAGATTATAAAAATCTTTCGCGAATTGTTCCGGTTGTCCCAAAGGCCGGTCTTTTATTTGTCGTCTCAAAGCACTGCGCAGATAAGTCCGCCTTTTGGTGTCCTGTGCAAGCGCTACGGCTTTCTTCACATAGTCATCGTGATAGAGGGCAGCGAGATCACCCAAGCCCGCATTGGAAAGATTTTAATAGCTTAAGCGTTCAAAAAAGGCAGTGCCGACCAGCGTGATCACGGGAACGCCCATGAAAATGGATTCGCAAGTTGTCGTACCGCCCGTCTGCGGAAATGTATCGAGCGAAATATCCATTTCATTGTAAAAACGCATATGTTTGCCGCGCACAGATACAAACTGAATGCGATCAGCCGCGACGCCTTCATCAACAAAGGCCTTGGTCATATATTCGCGGAATGCTGCGGCTCCCGCTTCAGGTCTGACAAATAAAAATTTTAATTCAGGCACTTCGTTTAACACGCGTGCCCATGTCGATAAAACTTTAGGGCTATATTTATAGGGGTTATTTGCGGTGCCGAAGGTGATGTAGCCTTTGCGCGCCGAAGGAATAACGGGTTTGATTTCTTCTGCTTCATTGAAGCCCAAACGCCCCATCGCCACCCAACTCTTTGGCATCTCAAAAAGCTTTTCAATTAGCAGTGCGGGATCAGGTGGATTGATGAACGGATCGACCAAAATATAATCGATGGTCTCAAGCCCCGCCGAATGCGGATAACCAAGCCAACTCGCTGTTACGGGTGCCGGATTCCACGCCATCACTTCGATTTTTGTTCATGTCGGTAGAGCTGCCAAGTTCAAACAAGATGTCGAGTTGATCTTTGGCAATGAGTTCTGCTGCATCGCGATCCGCAATCGCCTTGTGCCAGCGGAATTCATTCACACGCCTTGCAATATATTGCTAGATCGGATCGGGATCATGGCGACACCATGAATAGCAATAGACTTCAAATCTATTCCGATTGATAAAATCAAAAAGCGGCATGGTGAAATAGCTCACCGGATGATGTCTCAAATCAGAAGACATGATGCCCAGTCTTATTTTGTCGCGACCTTTCACCAATGCAGGTTTGGGCAAAGGGTTGAGTTTGGTTTTCGCAAGCTCAATCCGGCCCCAAATACGATGTTGCTCTAAAATATCATAACGGTCTTCATCCGTTTCAATGCGCGCAAGATGATAATGAAATGCGTCATGAAGGCTTTCACTTGTCCAAGTGCGTCCAAGATCGCGAAATGAACCCAAGGTTTTGACAATATCAAAACGTCCCATCCGTACGAGAATGTTGTGAGCCATACGTACAAAGCGTGAAGGAAGAGGGCCTAAGGTTAAGGCCTTCATCACGGCTTCATAGCCTGCTTGAATATGATCAGCTTTATTGCCATAACGAGAACGATAAAGACTATTGGCGTAATTCATCCAATAAATTTCATCGTCGGGCTTTAGCTTAACCGCGCGGAGATAATGCTTGTTGCCACGCTCACGATCAAAACGCGCAACGGTTTCCGCAAGTTGAAAATGGGCCCAGGCGTCGTCCGGCTCTTCTTCAATCCGCTGAATTAGAAACCTTTCGGCCTCAGTGAATTTTCCAGCCCGGCGATAAACCATAATCCGCGCTTCGATGATTCGGTGTTCCTGCGGCATTTCACGAATTGCGGCTTCAACCGCCTTGATTGCCTCTTGATGGCGCTCAAAATCCATATCCGCTTTGATGCGGTCAATCCATGTAATCACGTCTTTAGGATTGAGCTGAACCGCCTTGTCAAAAAACGAATCGTGCTCAGTAAATCACCTTTTTGTAAATGAGCATTGCCAAGAAAACGCGCAGCCGCAGGATTTTGAGGGTCAACCTCTTTGAGCTTTGGCGTTGAGGTTCGCTTCATCGCTCCGCTTTAGTTCCACGAGTAGCAGCGTTTTGTTTGCAAGAGCCGCGATGGCTATTTTATCCGCTTTAAAAGCCTCATCAAAAAAGCCAAGCGCTTCATCAAAATTCCGCGAGCGCTTTGCCGCGATCCCTGATAGATTGAGAAGCTCTGCATCTTTTTTAAAAAGCTACGAGCTTTGGTGAGATAAGAAGCGGCATCGGCCGGGCGTTCAAGTTGCAACACCATCCGCGCAAGATGATACCAGGCGAGGCGTGCTTCTTTTGGCTTCTTTTTGTCTTTACTTTCGATCCAGTGGGTTAATTTTCGTACGGCCTTGTTGCGTTGTCCTTTCGCTTCGAGGGCAAGGCAATCTTCGAGTAAGGCCATTGGAGCTCCGACTTTATATATCGGACTTGACCTTAGGAAAATAGATTAAAAAGTCCAAAATGAAAGCGTGCCAATTGCATCAAATTGGAGCGAGTTTTTTAGCATTTTGTTAAAAATCCGATGAGCCCCGCAGTTGACCCATTCGCACGCGTATCTTGGGTTTCACCTTTTACAAGCGGCAAAAGGCTTGTGGCCAGTTCTTTGCCTAATTTGACGCCCCATTGGTCAAAAGCGTTGATTCCGAAAATGGCGGCTTCGACAAAAACGCGATGCTCGTAAAGAGCGATGAGTGCGCCGAGTTGCGCGGGATCAAGCCGTTCATATGCCAGCGTGAGAGAGGGCCTATTGCCGGGAAAGACGCGATGGGGTGCCAGCTCTTCGGCTGTTTGAGGTTGCAGACCGCGCGCCAAAAGCTGAGCTTTTGCTTCCTCCTTTGTGCGGCCAACAAGTAGCGCCTCTGATTGCGCAAGGCAATTGGCAATTAACAAATCGTGATGGTTTTTCAGATCTGTGCGTTCCGCTTTTGCCGCAATAAGAAACTCGACCGGAATGATATCGGTTCCTTGATGCAGCAATTGAAAAAATGCGTGTTGTGAATTGGTGCCCGGCTCACCCCACACAATTGGACTAGAGGCATGATTAAGTGCCGTTCCATCACGTGCAACGTGTTTGCCATTTGATTCCATATCAAGCTGTTGCACATAGGCGGGAAATCGCGCGAGGCGTTGATCATAAGGGATCAGCGCCCGTGTTGGATACTCACATATCAAACGATGCCAGACGCCAATCAGTCCGAATAGGACCGGAAGATTTACTGTAAGCGGCGCGGATGTGAAATGCTCATCGAGTGCGCCGGCGCCATCGAGAAAAGCCTCAAAATTTTTCGAGCCAATCGCAATGGCAAGCGGCAATCCGATTGATGACCAGATTGAATAACGCCCGCCGACCCAATCCCAAAAGCCGGTGATGCGATCTGCACGCACGGGAAATTGAGCAGCTTTATCAAGCGCGGTTGTCACGGCCATGAAATGATGTGCGACTGCGTCATCGCCCAAGCGCTCGGCAATGAAGCTTCGCGCTGAGATCGCATTGGTCATTGTTTCAATCGTCGTGAAAGTTTTCGAGGCGATAATGAACAATGTCGTTTCAGGATTAAGCCCGATCAGCGTGTCAGCGAGATGCGCGCCATCAACATTTGATACGAAATGAAGTTTTGGTCCGTTATGCCATGGCACCAGCGCGAGTGTTGCCATCGCAGGACCGAGATCCGAACCGCCAATGCCGAGATTGACAACATCGGTAAAAGTCTTTCCCGTTGAACCTGAAATTTTTCCTGAGCGAACGCCTTCAGCGAGTGCGAACATCTTCGCGCGCTCCGCGGCAATATCCGACATGATGTTATGACCATCGAAAAGCAGAGGGCTTTGATCGCGACGACGCAGCGCCGTATGCAATACGGCGCGATGTTCGGTTTGATTGATCTTTTCACCACGAAACATCGCGTCACGTTTTGATTCAAGATCAACCGCGCGCGCGAGATCAAGCAGCAGTGACAACGTCTCATCGGTCAGCGCGCATTTTGAAAAATCAAGCAGCATCCGCTCATGTTTTCGCGAGAATTTTACAAAGCGGTTCGGATCGGCATCAAAGAGTGTTTTGATCGGTTGCGTCTTTTTCGTTTGCCAATGGGCTCGGAGCTTTGCGAGCGCGACATCTTTAGTGGGACTCATGATCAGGTAATCCGAAGCAAAATGAGGAAGGGACCATAAACCGCCCCTTCCGATAGACAAAGCGGGGTTGCGGATGATCCCCTTGATCTTTCGAGGCAATCGGGCGCACTTTTACATACTTGGCTTGGGGAAGGACCAAAAATCATCATGTTCATATCGATTGGACAGATTGAGGCGCATTACGCTCGCTTGCCGGAGGGGTTTTTCACCGCCTTGCCGCCAACGCCGGTCGCGGCCCCGCGTCTGATCGCATTCAATGATTCGCTCGCCCGCGAGCTTGGGCTTTCCCTCGACGGCGTTTCGTCAGAAGAGTTGGCTCGGCTCTTTGTTGGCAATGAACTTCCCTTGGGTGCGACGCCCGTGGCGGTGGCCTATGCCGGTCATCAATTTGGAAGTTTCGTTTCGCAGCTCGGCGATGGCCGTGCGATCCTTTTGGGTGAAGTGAGGGATCGTTCTGGGAAATTGCGTGACATTGCCTTCAAGGGGTCGGGTCGCACACCCTATTCACGCGGCGGTGATGGACGTGCCGCTTTGGGCCCTGTGTTACGCGAATATATCGTAAGCGAAGCGATTCATGCTTTGGGCGTGCCGACGACGCGGGCGCTCGCGGCAGTGCTGACAGGCGAGCGTGTTTTGCGGGAGCAAGGCCCTTTGCCGGGTGCGGTGTTTACGCGTGTGGCTTCAAGTCATCTTCGCGTCGGGACATTTCAATTTTTTGCTGCGCGTGAAGATCAAGTTTCATTGCGTACGCTTTTATCATTTGCGATTGAGCGGCATGATCCCTCTGCAAAAGAGTCTGATAATCCCGCGCTGGCATTCTTAAAAGGTGTCATTGAAAGACAAGCGCATTTGATTGCGCGCTGGATGGCGCTCGGCTTTGTTCATGGTGTGATGAACACCGATAATATGACGATCTCTGGCGAAACGATTGATTACGGACCTTGCGCTTTTATGGAAGCCTATGATCCGGCGACGGTCTTCAGCTCTATCGACCAATTTGGTCGCTATGCGTATGGACGCCAAGCCGCGATTGCGCAGTGGAATCTTGCGCGCCTTGCCGAAGCGCTTTTGCCTTTGATTGATTTAGATGAAGAACGCGCTGTGAAACAAGCATCCGATGCGATTTCCGGTTTCGCACATCTTTATCATAAAGCCTATGATGAGGCGTTCCGCTCCAAGCTGGGTCTTCGGAAGCGCGAAGACGAAGACCAAGATCTTGTCGCCTCACTTCTTTTGCGCATGCAACAGAAGCAAGCGGATTTCACTTTAACCTTTCGCGCCTTCTTAAATGCCGTTGATCCTCAAAATGATCAAACGCTTCGGCAATTTTTGGGCGATGACGAAGTGGCAGAAGCTTTGATTGCACGGTGGCGCGAGCGGCTTCAACGCGAAGAGGTTTCACAAACAGAAATTCAATCGCGGATTAAAGCGGTGAACCCTAAACGCATACCGCGCAATCATCGCGTCGAAGAGGCCATCCAAGCCGCGCAAGTTTCTGATGATTTTGAACCCTTTTATCGCCTCGCCCGTGCGTTGCAGTGTCCTTATGAAGATGATCCTGAATATGAAGCCTATGAAGCGCCCGCCGAACCGCATGAACGGGTGAGGGTAACTTTTTGCGGAACGTAACGAAGGGCTCCGGCCCTTGAAGGGCGAGCGCGGCTGTGTAAGGTAGGCGCCGAAAAGCCGCTTCGGCTTCAGGAATTTAGATTGATAGAGGGAATTTCATCTCATGCAAACCGCTTTTGCCCCCCTTCGCGCCTTCGCCGCGCGCCCGAGTCTCGCCCGTGATGCGGTGCTTGTGGTTCTCGGTTCTGTTCTCTTGGCGATTTCGGCCAAGGTACAAGTGCCCTTCTGGCCGGTGCCGATGACGATGCAGACTTTCATCATTTTGATGCTTGGTGTGCATGCGGGTCTGCGCATCGCGGGTGCAAGTGTTGCGCTTTATCTAATCGAGGGTGCAGCGGGCTTGCCGGTGTTCTCAACGGGGGCAGGCCTCGCTTTCATGGCGGGCCCGACAGGCGGTTATCTCGCGGGCTTTTTAGTCTCTGCACTCTTCATCTCATTCGCTTTCGAGCGCAGTTTGAATCGCTCTTTGGCATCCACTACTTTGATCATCCTTCTCGGAGATGCTCTGATCATGGGTTTAGGCTTTGCGTGGCTCTCCTCGCTGATCGGTGTCGAGAAAGCCTTCGCGGTGGGTGTTCTACCTTTCTTGCCTGCTGAAGCGTTGAAGATCGCTTTGACGATTGCCTCTGTTCAGCTCGTGAAGCGTCGTGTTGCAACGATCGACGCCGCGTAATTAGGGCGTTACGCTGGCGCGCCGTGCGAAAGCGCGGTCCATCGCGCCGGTGCGGCTTGTGAGCCAAGGAAAATGGCCGTAGCGGAACGAGAGTTCCTCTGCGGCTTTTTCGTAAGTCTCGCCATTGATCACGCGGCGATAAAGCGCGGCTGCAAGGCCAGAACGGTCCGCGCCGCCTTCGCAATGGATGAGTAAGGGCTTTTCAGCATCGCGCATGGTTGCGATGAGATGATCAAGCTTTGCATCATCCGGCACTTCATTCGCTGAGAGCGGCAGATCAATATAAGTCACGCCGCGTTTTGCGCTTGTTGCGCGCTCCGCATCATACCAGTCTGAATTTTGCTGCGCCCCTCTGAGATTGATCACTGTTTTGATGTTGTGATCCTTGATCACGCTCTCAAATCCTGATGCGGAGAGCTGCGCGGAGCGATAGACCTCACTCGTCCCGATTTGATGCACATTGCCGCTCAAACGCAGATAGGCGGCCCAGCTGATGGCGCCACTCGCCGGTAAGCTGATAATGAGAACAATTGCGAGGCCTAGATGCTTAAAATGACGAGGGGTTTTATGTGAGATCATCACGCCTTGAAACTCTCTTTGGTCAAAGTAACGGTTTCAAGAAAATCCCAATCAAGCGTCACGCCGATACCCGCTCCTTGTGGCACAGGCATTTGTCCGTTTTTTGTTTCAAGTCGTTCATGGATGATATCGCGCGGGAAATAACGGCTTGCGCTTGATGTGTCGCCAGGCTTTTTGAAATTGCGCAAGGTCGAAAGATGAATGTTATGCGCGCGACCAACGCCTGATTCAAGCATACCTCCACACCAGACGGGAACCGAGAACGCCTCCGCAAGATCATGAATGTGGCGCGCTTCACCAAAGCCGCCCACGCGGCCCACTTTGATATTGATCACGCGCATTGCATCCGTTTGCAGCGCTTTGCGCGCATGCGCGACGGTGCGGATACTTTCATCCAAACAGATTGGAGTGATAATTTCTTTTTGCAGCGTTGCATGATCATGAAGATCATCATACGCAAGCGGTTGCTCGATATAATTCAAACGGAAACAATCAAGCGCACGCATGATTTTCATATCGCCAAGTGAATATGCGCCATTGGCATCAACGCTCAAAGGGCAATCCGGAAAACGCGCGCGTATCGCCTCAATGAGTTTCACATCATGCCCCGGCATGATCTTTAGTTTGATGCGCTTATAGCCTTGATCAAGATGTTCTTGAGTTTTTGCGATCGTCTCATCAATCGACATAATGCCGAGTGACACGCCGACATCGACATGATTACCTTCGCCACCAAGATAGGTTTGCAAGGGTTCATTGCGTGCTTTGGCGAAAAGATCATAAAATGCCATCTCCACCACCGCTTTCGTCATGTAATGACCGCGCCAGGGTGAGAGGATCGGATCAAGCGCATTCGGATGCGTGAAACGCTTTCCCAAAAATTGCGGCAGATAGACTTCACGCAAAAGTTCCATACCGCCCGCAATTGTCTCCTCAAGATAATCGGGGAGCGGATCGACCACACTCTCCGCATAGCCTTCGAGACCTTCGCCGCGTAAAATCAACAGCGGAAAAATCTTGTCATGCATAGTGCCGGTTGAAATCGTAAAGGGCTTTAGGAGCGGTAAGCGCACGATACGCAATTCGGCTTCTTCAATTCTGATCCCGCTCATCAAACTCACCTTTTGCGCATCACTTATTTCAGTTGGTCTGCAGCATAGAGTGGCTCACGGGGCAAATTCAATCCGCCAACGGGCTTTGACACTGTATCAGCGCGCGAAGCGAAGGGGGGTCCACAACCAACCGGCTTGACAGAGGCGGGCTCCCTTGGCAGAAAATTATTTTTACGGACAGAGGGTCGGGCTTCCCGCAATTCTGTCCGCTCGCTAGGGGTGCTTCGCCTTTGTGCCTTCGGGGTCAAAAGCGGGGCTGAGAACAAACCCTTCGAACCTGAATGAGGTAATCCTCGCGCAGGGAAGCACAACGTAATGTCGGCCCCGCCGACCATTTCGGACAAGCTTTCCTGCCATCGCGATCAAAAGGACGATCACAATGGCAGATATCCATGCCCCCGCCGCTCAGGCGTTTTCATCTTCTTCGATTTCTCAGGCAAACCGCGTTTTTGGCTTCAGAGACCAGATGGCTCTGTGGTTCAGCCTCGGCGTTGGCCTGCTTGTCATGCAAGTCGGCGCCTATCTTATGCCGGGCTTGAGCCCTGGCCTTGCTGCGCTTGCTATTGTTGTGGGCTCAGTTTTGGGCGCTCTGATCCTCGCAACCACCGCGCGGCTTGGTCAACAGACTGGTCAATCCTCCGCCGGCATTATTGAGCTCGGCTTTGGCTCAGCTTTTGGCAAAGTGCCAATCATTCTCAATATCATCCAACTACTCGGGTGGACGGCCTTTGAAATTGCCGTCATGCGTGACGGCACACTTGCGGTGATGAAGCAATGGCTGGGGCTTGAAGGTTCGGCGCTTGCAATTTTTTTTGCGACCGCGTTATGGGGTGGCTTTTTACTGCTCTTGATGCTCGGCAAGATGACGAGCCTCGTTCGTCAATTCTTGTCACGCATCGGCTTGCCACTTGTTATCATTTCGTTGCTCTGGCTTACTTATGTTTTTGTGTCTGAATCAAACGCAAAAGGCTGGGGTACTTTGCTTTCAACAACCGGCACTGGCAAGATGGGCTTCTGGTCTGGTGTCGATCTCGTCATAGCGATGCCGATCTCGTGGCTGCCGCTTGTTGCGGATTATGCGCGTTACGGTCGCACGGCTAAGGGCTCTTTTGGCGGTACTTTCGTTGGTTATGTGTTCGCAAATATCTGGTGCTATGCGCTGGGTGTTCTTATTATTATTAACCAGCCAAGCGGTGATTTGGTCACGGGCCTATTGCTCGCGCAATTCGGATTGATTGCACTCTCACTCATCATCATCGATGAGCTTGATAACGCCTATGGTGATTTGCATTCGGGATCGGTGAGCTCGGAACGTCTCATCTCCGGCCTCTCACTCACAACGCGTGGATTGGTTTTAGGTGTTGTGTCAATTGCGATTGCCAGCTCTATTGATATGCGTGCGATTGAGCCCTTCATTCTTTACTTGAGCTCGGTCTTCGTGCCGCTTTTTGGCGTGATCTTGGCAAATTACCAGAGCATCAAACGGCGCGCGTTGACGAATGACGGCGTGAGCGCGCTTCATGTTGGTCCTGTTTTATCATGGTTTGTCGGTATTGCTGTCTATTATGGTGCAAAGCTTTACTATCCCGATTTTGGTAGCGCTTTGCCAAGCCTCATCATCTCCTTTGTGCTCGCAAAAATTCTTGTGATACTTTCAGATGAAAGATCATGACAAAAAGCATCGCGATTGTCGGTTCTGGAGTGATGGGGCTTACCGCCGCGCATCAATTGGCGCTGCGCGGCGCACGCGTCACACTCTATGATCGCAATCGCGATGTCGGCCGCGGTTGTTCGTGGTGGGCTGGCGGTATGTTGGCGCTATGGTGCGAGATGGAAAGCGCCGAAGCTTCGATCGGCGAATTGGGCCTTGAATCGCTTGCCTATTGGCGAGAACATTTTCCAGGCGTAATCAACAAAGGCAGTCTTGTTGTGGCTCCGCCACGCGATACGCCTGATCTCAAACGTTTTGCCGCGCGCACCTCGCATTTTGAAGTGATTGATGGTAAGCGCGTTGCTGAATTAGAGCCCGATCTCGCTGGTCGTTTTGAAACCGGTTTGTTTTTTAAGGAAGAAGCGCATCTTGATCCTCGAAAAGCACTGGGCTTTCTCTTCGAGCGCTTACAAAAAAATTTTGGTGTTCGCTTTGTGATGGATAGCAATGTTCGCCCCGAAGCCATCGATGCCGATCATGTTCTTGATTGTCGTGGATTCGAAGCGCGCGATGTGCTTCCCGATTTGCGCGGTGTCAAAGGCGAAATGCTAATCATACGTACAAGCGAAATTTCGCTTATCCGACCCATTCGCCTTCTTCACCCGCGTATCCCTGTTTATATCGTGCCGCGTGATGATCATCATTTCATGATCGGCGCAACGATGATTGAAAGTAGCGATCAATCACGCATCTCGGCGCGCTCAATGGTAGAACTACTGAACGCGGTTTACGCGCTTCATCCGTCTTTTGGTGAAGCCGAGATCGTCGAGACGGGTACCGATGTGCGCCCCGCTTTCCCTGATAATCTGCCGCGTATACGGCGGATGGGCAAAATTTTGCGACTGAATGGCCTTTATCGTCACGGTTATCTCGGGGCACCTGCGCTTTCGCGCCGCGCCGCAGAGATTGTGATGGAAGGCAAAACATTTCCGGAGGTTGAACGGTGATGATCATCGTCAATGGAGAGAGCGTCGAGACCAAAGCGCAGACAATGGCTGAGCTTTTGGATGAGCTTGGTTATGACGATATGCCGGTTGCGACCGCGAGAAATATGAGCGTAGTGCGCAAGCGCGAACGCGCGGACACAAAATTAGCTGAGGGTGATCGCATCGAAATCCTCGTGCCGATGCAAGGGGGGTGAGTGTGTCAGATCAAGTTTCATTCTATGGCGAGACCTTCACCTCGCGTCTCTTGCTCGGCACCGCGCAATATCCGTCGCCCGCAATTCTGTCTGATGCGATCAAAGATTCGGGCTCGGAGATCGTCACCGTCTCATTGCGGCGTGAATCGACAGGCGGCAAAAATGGTCGTGCCTTTTGGGATTTGATCAAAGCGCTGAATGTCCGCGTTTTGCCAAACACCGCCGGTTGTCATTCAGTCAAAGAAGCGGTGACAACGGCCGAGATGGCGCGCGATGTGTTTGATACGGAATGGATCAAACTTGAAGTTATCGGCCATGCCGACACATTGCAGCCCGATGTGTTCGGTCTTGTTGAAGCCGCACGCGAACTTGTTTCACAAGGGTTCAAAGTTTTCCCCTACACAACGGATGATCTCGTTGTGGGTGAAAAACTTCTTTCTGTCGGTTGCGAAGTTTTGATGCCCTGGGGCGCGCCCATCGGATCAGGAAAGGGCCTCAATAATCTCTTCGCGTTAAAAACCATGCGCGCCCATTTTCCCAATGTGCCGCTTGTTGTTGATGCGGGAATCGGTTTGCCCTCGCACGCGGCGCAATCGCTTGAATTGGGTTATGATGCCGTGTTGCTGAATACGGCGGTTGCGAAGGCCGGTGATCCTGTAAAAATGGCAAAAGCCTTTGCGCTTTCAATTGAAGCCGGGCGTTTGTCTTTTCACGCGGGCGCGATGGAAGCGCGCGATATGGCTTTGCCTTCGACACCAGTTCTTGGCTTGGCCTTTTCGGAGACATTCTGATGTTTGATCCTTTTTATCTTCTCGTTGATTCCACGCGTTGGCTCGAGCGTCTTTTGCCGCAAGGCGTGAAGACGGTTCAGTTGCGCATGAAGGATAAAAGCCAAGGCGAGATCACGCATGAAATTTTGCGCGTCAAAACATTATGCACGCAATATGGAGCGACTCTCATCATCAATGATTTCTGGCAGACGGCGATTGATGAAGGCTGTTCTTTCATCCATCTCGGTCAGGAAGATATGGAGATCGCCGATATTGCGGCGATCAAACGTGCGGGGATTCGTATCGGTCTTTCAACGCACACTCCGGAAGAATTGGACAAAGCGCTTGCCCTTGATCCTGATTACATCGCGCTTGGTCCGATCTGGCCCACTTTGCTCAAAAAAATGAGCTATCCGCCGCAAGGTATCGAGCGCATCGGTGTGTGGAAAAAAGCGATTGGTGATTTGCCGCTCGTGGTCATCGGCGGCATAACGCCCGAACGCGCGCCGCTTGTGTTGCGCGCGGGGGCGGACAGTGCGTGTGTCATCACGGATATTCTAACCAATGCTGATCCGGAAGCGCGCACGCGTGAGTGGATTGAAGCGACAGCGCCGTTCCGGCGCTGAACGAATTTTTCAAAAATTGCTGTCGATAATTTCGAAATGCACTTCAACAGGCTTGCCATCATTGATGGGGAGAATGTCTTGCGGACAGGCTGACATCGCCACCACAACATCCATCTCGGCGCGCAAGATCACATAATCGCCGGGCTTTGAACGTGGCACGCCCCATTCAATTTCGCCATTGGCTTTAACCGGAATATTCATCCAGAGATTGAGCGGGCTTGGCACTTCCGGCAATTCAGCATGAATGGCGCGCATCGCGGCGCGCAAATTATCGGTGCAATTGTCGTGAAACTCTGTGCAGCCGAGCAACCCATAACGATAATCATCGCAAGCTGCGATGATCGTGTCGTGAATACCCGGCGATTTGTCCTCGATAAACATCATGATCGGCCGGCGGCGATTGGAGTATAGCGCGTGACCCTTGGTCGGGAAGATCGTGCCGAGTGTCGGGCGAGTATGTTCCATCGACATAAATTCAGTCGGATCATCCTGGCTAAACGCCCATGTGTCGCAGACCTGATGTCCATGCGTATTGATGATTTTGATCGATTGCCCTTTTGAGAGACGAACCGCTTTGCCTTTGCGTGCAGGTACCATATGCGTGTGAGAATGAGAATGTGAATGAGCCATAATGCAGTCTCCCGTGATTGCGCTTGTGTAAAATGCACCTTAGGTGGAGGGTTCGAGCTTCATCTTTTCAAGGCGTCGCCGTGAAATTTCAAGCGACGAGAGAAGAATGAAAGACAAGATCACAAGAATGGTCGCGACCGCGAGGATGGTCGGGCTGACTTGTTCGCGAAGACCAGACCACATTTGACGCGGGATTGTGCGTTGTTCTGGCTCGGCCAAGAAGAGTACAACAACAACTTCGTCAAAGCTTGTAACAAAAGCGAAGAGACCACCTGAAATTACGCCGGGCATAATCAATGGCATCTGGACTTTGAAGAAGGAGGTTACAGGATTTGCACCAAGATTGGCTGCCGCACGCATCAAAGAGCGATCAAAAGAGGAGAGTGTGGCCGTCACCGTGATCACAACAAAAGGCGTGCCCAATAGCGCATGCGCCATGATGAGGCCTATATAGGTTTGCGCCAGACCCACTTTGCTGAAGAAGAAAAACATGCCCGTCGCGGTGATGACGATCGGCACGATCATCGGTGAAATCAGCATGCCCATGATCGGGCCGCGGAAGGGCATATCGGGACGCGACAAACCCACGGCGGCAAGTGTGCCAAGGGTTGTCGCGAGCAATGTTGCGAACACGCCAACAATGATACTATTTTTCAGCGCGAGCATCCATTGGCTACGTGCCCAGCTGTCAGCAAGCCATGAGAGGCTGAGCGTCGCTTCGGGTGCAGCCATGCCATTTGTGAATATATCAAGATACCATTTCAGTGAATAGGCAGCGGGATCGAGTTTCAACATACCGCTTGTGAAACTGAAAAAACTTTCCGCATTGAAAGAAAGCGGAATGATCACCAACACAGGCGCGAGAAGAAAGATGAAAATCGCTACGCAGATCGCACGGAAAACATAATACCAAGTGATCTCGAGCTTCGAGGCATAGACAGGAAGATTGGGACGAAGGAAATTCATTTCACGCAAACTTCATTTTATCGACGCCAACAAGGCGGTTATAGAGCCAGTAGAGAAGTAGAACGCCGGCAAGCAGGAGTGTGCCAATCGCAGAGGCGAGCGGCCAGTTCAAAGTCTTCTGCATATGGAAGGCGATGATGTTTGAAATCAGCTGACCGCTTTGACCGCCGACAAGCGCGGGCGTGATGTAATAACCAATGGCCAGAATGAAGACGAGCAGACATCCCGCGCTTAAACCCGGAATAGTCAGTGGAAAATAAACGCGCCAGAAGGCGGTCAAAGGCGTCGCTCCCAAAGAGCGCGCAGCCCGCACGAAATTTGGTTTGATCCCTGTCATCACAGAATAAAGCGGCAGGATCATGAAAGGCAAAAGCACATGCGTCATAGCGACCAATGTCGCAAACATATTATACATCATCACCGGACGTTGATCATCCGATATAAGACCCAGCGCCACCAAGGTATCATTGATCACGCCATTTTGTTGGAGCAATGCAATCCATGCAGTTGTTCGCACGAGCAACGAAGTCCAGAAAGGCAGCAAGACAATGATCATCAAAAGATTTGATGCGCGTGTAGGTAAATGCGCGAGAAGAAAACCAATCGGAAAACCAAGCAGCGCGCAGAATAAGGTCACGGCGGCAGCCACCATCAAGGTGCGGCCGAATAAGGCAAGATGAATGCTGTTCTCTTCATTCTCGTGGCGGATGGAACCATCGGCATTCAAACGATAATCAACCGACTGAATGAAGAAGCGTGGTGATACGGAAGGTGAAACGAGTTTGAGCGCGTTCCAGATTTCAGGCTTCGTCCATTCTTCATTGAGTTCAGCGAGCGCATCACAATAAGGTGCACTCAATTCATTATTCGCAACAGGCCGCATTTTTGAAAGGCTGCCGGAAAATTCACGATTGACCAAAGTTGCGATGCGCGTCGGCAATGCAGGGTCTTTGGCTTTTGCAGCTTTATATTCGGTCACAAAGGCTTCGCAGAGCGATTCAGGAGCGGGCATTTTCCCGTTCCATTTCGCGAGTTCAACCGTTATCTTTGGCATGGTTGAGGAAACGAGATCGCCATAAAAAGCTTGTGTAACAAGATTGACAATTGGAATCACAAAGCTCAAGACCACAAAAGCCAGAAGCGGTGCGACGAGAAGAAATGCACGAATCTTGCCGCGACGTTCAGCTTTCACTAAACGTGCCGTCAAAGCCTCCCGATCCATCGCTAGTGACACAGGGCCCGCCTCTATCCTTTATAGAAAAGCGGCGCGGTCTGTGTTGAGACCGCGCCGATTATTCTTACTTACTTGCCAATCCAGGCGACAAAGCGCTCATTGAGTTCGTCATATTTATCGGCCCAGAACTTAACGTCCTGAACGAGCGCGTTTTTCATATTGTCCGGATTTGTTGGCATATGTGGAGCCATGTCGGTCTTGCCGTCTTCAAACTTGCCGACGAACGGAGCCGAGGACTTACGTGCCGGGCCGTAAGAAATATAGGTGGCCTGATCCGCGAGCGGCTTCGTGCTTGTCGAGAAGGCAACGAAGTCAAGCGCGAGGTCCTTATTCTTAGTACCCTTCACGATAGCCCAGTTGTCAAACACTTGTTGCTGGCCATCCCAGATGATGACGAAAGGCTTGTTCTCTTTCACAGCTGGCGTGAAGAGACGGCCATTATAAGCAGTTGTCATCGTCACTTCGCCGGAAGCGAGGAGTTGCGGCGGCTGAGCACCGGCTTCCCACCACACAACTGAAGACTTAATGGTTTCAAGCTTCTTGAACGCGCGATCAACGCCTTCCTTGGTGGCAAGAACCTTGTAAACATCACCAGCAGCCACGCCATCAGCCATCAAAGCGAATTCGAGATTCACTTTTGATTCTTTTTTCAAGCCACGCTTGCCGGGGAATTTCTTCAGATCAAAGAAATCAGCAACCTTGGTCGGCTTGTCGCCTGTGAATTTTGACGAGTCATAACCAATCACGTTGGCGTAAGCGATGTTGGCAATCGCGCAATCGGTGATCGCACCCGAAACGAAATCTTCGAGCGGGCCGGCACCATTGTCGCCCTTCGGCAATTTCGAAGCGTCGATCTTTTCAAAGAGACCGTCATTGCAACCCGAGATGGCTTCTGATGTTTCAACGTCAACAACGTCCCAAGTCACATTGCCGCTTTGCACCTGCGCCTTGATTTCAGCAAGACCGCCATTGTAGTCGGCCGACACGATCGTGTGGCCGGTCTTCTTCATCCATGGCTCTTGATAGGCCTTCACCTGCGAATTCGTGTAGGCACCACCCCACGAAATCACCGTGATCTGGCCCGCATGCGCTGCAGCGGTCAGACCGATGGCAGCTGCGGCTCCGAGAAGCACACTTAAAGTTTTCGTCATCTTCATACTACTCTCCCCATTTTTGGCATGCGCGGACCATTCCGATACGCATTCCCCTCGGTGGATCATCCACCGTCACAAACGATACGCTTCGCCTTTTCAGAGACACGCATCGAATCCCCTCATCTCACGCGTCGAGCGCGCGGCCGTCTTCAACCGCCCATCCAATACGCAATGTTTCACCCGCATTAAACGCGCGTTGATTGTTTCGGTTCGGCGTCTTCACAATAAATTCATCGCTGCCAAGAACAGAAACGCGAATACGAATATGGTCGCCGAGATAAACCACTTCTTCGATGCGGGCATCGAAGAGAATATCCGCTTGCGCGGGCTCAATCGCTACGCGTTCTGGGCGGATGGATACGGATGTCACTTGGCCTGCCAAACATTTGACCGCAAGCGCATCAAAAGAGCCGCCTTGGGCTTCAATCCGCGCTTTGCCATTGGTGATCGACGTCACGCGACCAGAGATGCGATTATTCTCACCGATGAATTGCGCCACAAAGCTATTGTCAGGCTTTTCATAGAGATCCGCAGGGGAAGCGAGTTGCTGAATGATGCCGTCATTGAATACGGCAATCCGGTCGGACATTGTGAGCGCTTCGGTTTGGTCATGAGTCACATAAACAATCGTGATGCCGAGCCGTTCATGCAGATGCTTGATTTCGTATTGCATATGTTCGCGCAATTGCTTGTCGAGCGCGCCAAGCGGCTCATCCATCAAAAGCAATTTTGGTTCGAATACGAGCGCGCGGGCAAGTGCAATGCGTTGTTGTTGTCCGCCGGAGAGTTGCGCGGGTTTGCGCGCATCAAGACCGCTCATCTGCACCATGTCGAGGGCTTTGCGCACGCGCTCGGCAATTTCAGCTTTGCCGAGATGTCTTACTTGGAGTGGAAACGCGATGTTCTCCGCAATCGACATATGCGGGAAGAGTGCATAATTCTGAAAAACCATGCCGAGCCCGCGTTTATGCGGCGGGATATTATTGATACGATCATCATCAAGATAGATTTCACCGCTGGTCGCGCTTTCAAAGCCTGCGAGCATCATCAGCGTTGTTGTTTTGCCGGATCCCGATGGTCCGAGCATGGTTAAAAACTCGCCGCGACCAATCGAGAGGTCGAGAGATTTCACGACAAGGTTGATGCCGTCATAGGTTTTTTCAACAGCGTCGAAACGGACAAATCCTGCATCTGCGGAAGGCGAAGTTGCCATCGGTGATCCCGTGCCTTGTCTTTGAAGCGAGAGCTCAATTTTCTCGCTTTTTTTGCAGTCGTCGTGACGGGAAAGACCTTAACCCGAGAGTCTCGACCAAACCTGTCTGGGTTTGGTCATTGGCCGCTTCCGTTCCGATTTCAATTTCAAATATTAGGCTTGGTGCACAATTTTTGTCCACCTCGTGCCGGGCGGCGCCCCTCACACTCGGAAGAGCGCCGTCCGGAGGGAGATTGCTTATTTCCGGACGATCAAATGTTCCGGACCATAGGGGAAGCCGGTGATGTTACGGTTGCCGTCCTCGGTGATGACGAGAATGTCATGTTCGCGATAGCCACCAGCGCCCGGGCGACCTTCTGGAACCATGATCATGGGCTCCATCGAGACGACCATGCCCGGCTCTAGAACTGTATCGCAATCTTCGCGCAATTCGAGACCGCCTTCGCGACCATAATAATGGCAGAGCACCCCGAAAGAGTGACCATAACCGAAGGTACGATATTGCAAGAGCTGATGCTGACGGTAAATGTCGTTCAATTGCTTGGCTACATCCGAGCATTTATTGCCAGGAACGAGAAGCTTCTTGCCTTCGTCGTGAACGAGGCAATTGATTTCCCAAAGCTTCGTATGTTCTTTCGATGCTTCTTCGGCAAAGAGTGTGCGCTCAAGCGCCACATAATAACCCGCAACCATCGGGAAGCAGTTGAGTGAGAGGATATCGCCCCGCTCAATCTTGCGGCTTGTTACAGGGTTATGCGCACCATCGGTGTTGAAGCCCGATTGGAACCATGTCCATGTGTCCATGAGTTCAGCGTGCGGCCACACTTTTGCGATTTCGCGGATCATTGTGCTTGTTGAATGGATCGCGACTTCATGCTCGGGAACGCCAACAGCAATCGCTTCAACGCACGCAGCCCCGCCGATATCCGCGATGCGCGTCATCTTGGTGATGTGCTCGATTTCTTCAACCGATTTGATCATGCGCAAACGCATGGCCGGTGCTGCGATGTCAACGAGCTCAACGCCGGGGAGTGCGGCTTCGATATCGCGACGGAAATCGAGATTGACGTGATCGAATTCGATGCCGAGACGCTTCACGCCTTTGGTGAGATTTTGCACGGCGTGGAGATAATTGGTCTTTTCCCAATCGGTGTAAGTAACATTGTCACCGAAGGTGCGGCGTGCTGGTTGACCACCATCGATCGCGGCCGTGACGCTGGTTGTCTTTAGATGATTGATCACGAGGCCGTAACGACGGCCGAAATAGCAGTAGAGGAAGTCCGAGAGATAGCAGATATTGTGATAGGACGTGAACAAAGCCGCGTCCATTTTATGCTCGGCCATCAGCTTGCGGATCGCGTCTTGGCGACGCTTCATTTCGGCATCGGAAAAGGTTGGCTGTGGTTTGATGCCATTGTTGCGGTAATCGACAAGTTTAGGACGGTCGGACATCACGGGCTCCCCGAATGTAAGGCGGCGGCTTTTTCCCCGCCTGCGTCAGTTCGCCAGGGACCATGAGGGGCTTTTTTGTGTCCGTGAAATTGAAATATGTTATCGTTCCATAAGAGATGCTTCTGGAGGGTGTAACCCCACGGCTGTGGCGGCCCCGCGTTAGGGTAAAGGGGGAGGGTTATGCGCAATATTCCGACCGATTTGCTAAGAGCGCTTGTGACTGTGATTGATTTGCGGGGTTTTACCCGCGCTGGTGAGCGTCTTGGCCGGTCCCAACCCGCAATCAGCGTCCAAATCAAAAGGCTTGAAGATTTGCTCGGCGTTGCCCTTTTCGACCGGGATGGCGGCGGCGCTCAGCCGACTGAGGCCGGAGAATTGGTTGCCGGCTACGCCCGCCGCATCCTGGCGCTGAATGACGAGGTGGTGTTGCGTCTCTCCCGCCGTGATACCGGCGGCAAGCTCCGGCTTGGCATTCCGAACGATTATGCCGATCATTTTTTGCCGCGTCTGATCAACGAACTCAAAATCGACAATACGTCTTTCACCTTTGATGTTGTCTGCGATGTCTCGCATGAATTGCTCAAAGGCTTACGCGCCAATCTCTTTGATGTGGTGGTCGCGATGACGCCCGATGGTCCGGCGGAAGGCGCCTTCATGACATGGCGTGAGCCGATCAGCTGGTTTGGTTCGCCCGATCCAGCATCGTCACTGGCTGACAAAGATCCGTTGCGGATTGTTTGTTATCCCGAAGGCTGCCTCTATCGTCGCAATATGTTAAGCGCGCTTCAAAATGTCGGGCGTGGATTTGAGATTGTCTATTCAAGCCCAAGCATTTTCGGAATTTCTGCTGCGGTGAAAACCGGTTTCGGTTTGACAGTGCTTGCGGATCGTCTTGTTCAACATGAATTGCGTCGTTTGGGTCCGGCTGATGGGTTACCGAAGCTCGCCGATGTTGTTGTTGGTGTGTATTTAAGCAAAGCCTTGGGTTCGACGGCGGCGCAAAGTGTGGCCGCGCGACTTTCAACGCTTTTTGTTGAAGGTGATCTTCATGCGAAAGGTGCAGCGTAAAGTTGCAGGCGTTTAGGCAGATGAGAGTAATCGCTGCGCCGTTATTTTGACCATATTTGACAGGGTTTTAAAGGCGGGAGCGAGCGGATTGGATTTCCGCCAGATCATTCCGATTGTGCGCGTGGGTTCGGGCGTACCGAAGCGAATAACCGATACAGAGGCCGAGCGTGTTTCAATCGGTACGGCCATTTCCGGAATAAGAGTTACACCTAAACCGGCATCAACCATTTGCACCAAAGTGGCGAGCGAGCTTCCATCAAGCGTTTCACGCGGGCGCTTCAAAGAGAGATTACAAAATTCCAACGCTTGATCGCGAAAGCAATGACCTTCCTCAAGGAGAAGGAGCCGCATCTCTTGCAACATCTCGACGCTCGGCACTGGTTTACGATCATCACTTTTCGGACGAACAAAGATGAAATGTTCGGTGATCAGCGGCACCTCTTCGAAGGAGGGCTCTGAAACAGGGAGCGCAACAATCGCTGTATCAATGCGCCCTTGAGTGAGATCTTCGATCAGACGCGGCGTCACCGTTTCACGAATATGAATATCAATCTCCGGCGTGGCGCGTTTCAAATCGCTCACAAGCGCGGGGAGAAGATAGGGCGCGATTGTGGGTATGATGCCCATTCTGAGACGCGAGAGAAATGTGCCTTTCTCGTTACGCGCAAAATCTTCGAGATCCTGGACCGAGCGCAAGATATCCCGCGCGCGATCCACGAAAGTCTCGCCGAAACTTGTGAGCCTCACCTGTCTTGTGTCGCGTTCAAAAAGGGCAACGCCCAAATGATCTTCGACCTCCTTGATTTGAAGGGACAATGCGGGCTGCGAAATCGCGCAAAGATCCGCCGCGCGGCCGAAATGGCCCGTCTGGGCAAGCGCCTGCACATAGCGCAATTGTTTAAGAGTCAAATTATTCATAAGTAAAACTTATCATATAAATCAAAAATTCAAAATTAAACAAATTATTTAAAACTGATACAGGTCAAATCATCGCGAGTCGCGTGCCGTATCAAAGCCAAGGCGACCGAATAGTTTACATTCTTTGGGGAGATCATAATGAGCGGAACAGAGACAAAAGCGGGCAAATGCCCGGTGGTTCATGGCAATCCTAATCACGCGACCTTCGGTATGCGGTCAAATCGTGAATGGTGGCCGAACCAACTCAATCTCCGGATCCTGCATCAGAATTCCTCGATGTCCGATCCTATGGACCCGAATTTTTCCTATGCCGAGGCCTTCAAGAAGCTCGATTACACGGCGGTAAAGAAAGATCTCCACGCCCTGATGACCGATTCGCAGGACTGGTGGCCGGCCGATTACAGTCATTATGGCCCGCTCTTCATCCGTATGGCGTGGCACAGCGCCGGTACCTATCGCACAGGCGATGGCCGTGGCGGTGGTTCGCGCGGCTCGCAGCGTTTTGCGCCTCTGAACAGCTGGCCGGATAACACCAATCTCGACAAAGCGCGTCGTTTGCTTTGGCCGATCAAACAGAAATATGGCAACGCGCTGTCTTGGGCGGACTTGATGATCCTTGCTGGCAATGTCGCGCTTGAATCCATGGGCTTTAAAACATTTGGTTTTGCCGGTGGCCGTGAAGACATTTGGGAGCCGGAAGAAGATATCTACTGGGGTAAAGAAAAGACCTGGCTCGGTGACGAGCGCTATCAAGGTGATCGCGATCTCGAAAATCCATTGGCCGCCGTGCAGATGGGTCTCATTTACGTCAATCCGGAAGGCCCGAATGGCAAGCCTGATCCGCTCGCCTCAGCGCGTGACATTCGCGAAACCTTCGCGCGCATGGCAATGAATGATGAAGAGACTGTCGCATTGATTGCCGGTGGTCACACATTCGGTAAAGTTCATGGTGCAGCTGATCCTTCAAAATATGTTGGAGCAGAGCCGGAAGGTGCAAGCATCGAAGAGCAAGGCCTCGGCTGGAAGAACACCTATGGTCCGGGCAATGGTGCGCATACGATCACGAGTGGTCTTGAAGGCGCGTGGACGACGAACCCGATCAAATGGGACAACAACTATCTCGACAATCTCCTCGACTATGATTGGCAATTGACGAAGAGCCCTGCCGGTGCGTGGCAGTGGACGCCGAAGAATGGTGCAGGCGCAGGCACTGTGCCGGATGCGCATGATCCTTCAAAGCGTCATGCACCAATGATGCTCACATCAGACATGGCGTTGAAAGTGGATCCGATCTACGGCCCGATTTCAAAACGCTTCAAAGAGAATCCGGCTCAGTTTGCTGATGCTTTCGCACGTGCATGGTTCAAACTCATGCATCGCGATATGGGTCCGAAGACACGTTATATCGGCCCCGAAGCTCCGAAAGAAGATTTGATTTGGCAGGATCCGATTCCTGCCGTAAATCATCCGCTTGTTGATGCAAAAGATGTTGCGGCATTGAAGACTCATATCTTGAGCGCCGGCATTTCAATCGCTGAACTCGTTTCAACCGCATGGGCTTCGGCTTCGACATTCCGTGGATCGGATCGTCGTGGCGGTGCGAATGGTGCACGCATTCGCTTGGCACCGCAAAAGGTTTGGGCAGCGAATGATCCGGCAACATTGCACAAAGTGTTGTCGGCGCTTGAAGCAATTCAAACGAAGTTCAATGCTTCAGCAACAGGTGGCAAGAAAATTTCGCTTGCTGATCTGATTGTGTTGGCTGGTGGTGCAGCGATTGAAGAGGCAGCAAAAAAGGCAGGCCATTCCGTTGAAGTGCCGTTCACGCCAGGGCGCATGGATGCCAGCCAAGAGCACACAGATGTCGAATCCTTTGCAGTGCTTGAGCCGATTGCTGATGGTTTCCGCAATTATCAGAAGGGTCGCTATGCGGTGTCAGCTGAGGAATTACTGCTCGACAAAGCGCAGCTTCTCACTTTGACGGGCCCTGAATTGACGGCGCTTGTCGGTGGTCTTCGTGTTCTCAATGCAAATACCGGCAAGGCGAAGCATGGTGTGTTCACGAAAAATCCTGAAACGCTTACCAATGATTTCTTCGTCAATCTTCTCGATATGAGCACCGAGTGGAAATCAACCGACGACAAGGCCGAGACTTTCGAAGGCCGTGATCGGAAAACCGGTGCGGTGAAATGGACGGCTACGCGCGTTGATCTTGTGTTTGGATCGAATTCGCAATTGCGTGCTTTCGCCGAAGTCTATGGCCAGTCGGACTCAAAAGCGAAATTCGTGAAAGATTTCGTCGCGGCTTGGACCAAAGTCATGATGCTTGATCGGTTCGATTTGGCGTAATCGACTTCGGGTTGTGAATGAGCAGGGGTGCGGGTTTAAAGGCTCGCGCCTCTTTTTCTTTTCATAAAAGAGTGGCTGCGCGAGATTGCGCGGGCGCATAAGCCTGATTTATAAAGACGTCTGATCCTTTATCGATTCGGTCCGCGTGAGCGCTGAGCTTGCAGGCCCTCACTTACAAAGCCGGAGATTTTACGATGCTGAAACTCTTGTCATCTGCGACTTTTGTAACGCTTCTCGCACTGTCGAGCCCTGTTATGGCCAATCCTTTTTTTGGTGGGCCCAATGAAGCGTCTTGCGTCACAGCGGCAGATGCCTCCGCCAAACAATATCAGCTTGAGCAGAAAATCATTTGGGGCAAAATGGGCGGCTCCATTCAGGAATTCAAACAGCAGCGCTATTTTGTTTCGAGCCGCGGCCAATGCCTTCTCGATGTGAAATTCAAAATTGCGCAGAAGGGCCGTGTTGTGACGACGCGCTATATTGTCGATGCGTTTGAGCGCCGGATTTATGGTACATTCTACGATGTCGGCAATTCGAATGCGCGGCCCCTGACATGCAATTATGGTGTCAATTTCAATGAGGCCGGACAATGCGCCAATGAGTCCGAATTCGAGTCGGTGATCGCGCAACTTGTGAATTGATTTTGATCGGCCCTCTTGAGGGGCCACAAAACAAAAAAAGCCATCGCCGCGAAGAGATGGCTTTTTTATTGAAAGCGTAACGCGTGCTTAGTCCGTTACAAGAATAAGTGCCCAATAGGTCTTATAGCGAGATCTTGGCGAGTCAGCACGCGCCATGCCCATATATTTAGCATTTTTAAGACGCATATTCTCATTATGATAGGGTGAGCGGGTCCAAGAAGAAATGGCGGCTTCTGCCGATTGATGCGTAGCGCCAACATTCTCGGTCGCTTCCGATTTTTCAAAACCGGCAGCATCAACGCGGCTGATGAAATCACCTGCGACTTCATGTGTTAGCGCATCGCGTGTCGCCATGGCGGTAGCTTGAAACTTCGCAAGCTCAACAATACGCGGTTCAATCGTTACAGGACCTAAACCTTGGCTAGCACGAAAACGGTTCAATGTGGCAAGGCCATCAGCAGAAACATCTTGCGATCTCGTTTCGCCAACAACAACATTCGGCAGCGTCACTTTTGAACCTGACGCACAGGATGCTAACAAAACGCCAAGCAACGCGAAAGTCGCAGGCCGTACAACATTATGAAAGCGACGATCAGATTTAGTCATTCGAAAACCCATATAAAGGAGGTGAAATAAAGTCAAACGCACTCTGCGTCCTTTAGAGCAGAGCTGCTGAATCGGGAAGTGCCACAATGGTGAAATTTTGTGTTTAGTGGCGAATGATCAACAATGAAAAAATGGCGGGTAATGCGCCGCAATCTATCTCATCAAGAAGTCAATGCACCGGGACCAGGAATAGCACCCGGAGGGCATTTGCCGAGAATGATCATGCCAAGCACTTCATCCTTGGTGACATCTTGTACACGCGCCGTCCCGACGATGCGTCCATTTTTCATGACCGCCACGCGATCCGACAATTCAAATACATCGTGAATGTCATGGCTGATCAAGAAGATGCCAATGCCCTGCTTCTTCAATTCAAGCGTGAGGTCGGACACCTGTTGCGTTTCCTGTGGGCCAAGCGCGGCAGTCGGCTCGTCCATGATGAGGATATTCGCGTTAAAGTGAATGGCGCGGGCAATCGCCACGGATTGACGCTGACCGCCGGACAATTTCTTCACCGGTTCTTTGAAGCGACGGAAATTGGGGTTCAAGCGGCCCATCACCTCGCGCGTCGCGGCTTCCATCGCCACGTCATCCAGCGTACCCCATTTCGTTTTGAGTTCGCGACCCAAAAACAGATTGGCGGCGGCATCGACATTGTCGGCGAGGGCGAGCGTTTGATAGATCGTTTCGATGCCATAGGCTTTCGCATCGCGCGGATTTTCAATCATTGCTTTTTCCCCGCGAATATAGATATCGCCATGATCGCGCGTGTAAGCGCCCGAGAGAATCTTGATCAGTGTTGATTTGCCCGCGCCATTATGGCCGAGCAGTCCCACGACTTCACCTTCATAGAGTTCAAGCGAAGCGTGATCGACAGCCTTAATGCCGCCGAAGGCGATTGAAATGTCGCGCATTTCAACAAGCGGTTTCCGTCCAGCACTGAAGGCCGAAACGGTTGATATTGTGGATGTGTGCTGATAGTCACTCATGATGCGCACTCCGCTCTTAATTTGCGCGACGACGATAGATCTGGTCAAGCCACACGGCGAGAACCAGAACCGAACCCACGGCCTGGTCTGACCCCTGAAAAGTGATCCTCCCTGATAGATGGCTTTTAAGCCGATGGAGGACGGAAGAATGAGCAAGAAGAGACACAAGCCTGAAGAGATTGTCGCCAAGTTGCGGCAAGTGGAAGTATTGACGGCGCAAGGGCGTCCGGTTGCGGAAGCCATCCGATCGATAGGCGTGACGGAAGTGACATACTAGCGGTGGCGATCCGAGTATGGCGGCCTGGAGGGTAATCAGGTGAAGCGCCTGAAGGAGCTTGAGGCTGAGAACAATCGGCTTCGTCGAGCAGTCTCTGATCTGACCATTAAAAAGCTCATCTTAAAGGAAGCAGCACAGGGACCCGAAGGGCAGCGCCAGCAAAACT
>Ga0194129_10001020_pt1 | contig 48863 bp, 53 predicted proteins | sample TA2KigCa35mmetaG_FD_150862 | JGI IMG/M metagenome (GOLD analysis project Ga0194129, IMG submission 150862) | Freshwater microbial communities from Lake Tanganyika, Tanzania - TA2015038 Kigoma Deep Cast 35m | ecosystem: Environmental > Aquatic > Freshwater > Lake | place: Tanzania: Lake...
GCATAACCCCTTGATCTTCATTGTGGGAGCTGACGGGATCGAACCGCCGACCCTCTGCTTGTAAGGCAGATGCTCTAAACCAGCTGAGCTAAGCTCCCTTTAGAGGGTGCAAAGATAAGAGGTGAATGTAATTTACCAAAGGTATTTTTCAAAAAGAGAAGCATGGTAACTTTGCTGTATGGCCAAACATAGCATACAGCCTTTTGAACAAACAGAGGTATTGGAATTGACCCAGGAGGCAACTGCACAAACCTGGAAATTAATTGTTTGGAATGATGAAGTAAACACCTTCGATTGGGTCATTCAAACCTTAATGGAAATATGTGGACATAGCCAGGAGCAAGCGGAACAATGCGCGCTGATTATCCACTACAAAGGAAGTTATGCGGTTCTGGAAGGTTCATTTGAGAAGTTGCATCAGTACTGTGCTCAAATATTGGATCGTGGAATTCAGGCAACCGTTGAATCGGTACTAGCATAAATTAAAAATGAGTCCCCAGGCAATGAGGAAGCATTGATCGCCAGGTGTGCCAATCATGTGGCCATTCAGGTCCCCAATTATCAAAATCACCCCTGATACCCTTTTGCTGCAAGATTGTAGCAAATCTGGCCCCAGCTTCTGGATCCTCATGAGAGCCAGCACCAGACATTATATGAATATGAGTACAAACGCGTAACTGAGAGAGTATAGTTGTATCATTTAATTGTGGAATAAAATGAATGGGGCTGTTGAAATAAACATCCTCATCAAAATAACCACGGGTATAAGCGGTTAAATCATATACACCGCTCATGGCAATAACCCCTTCGAATAAATCAGGCCGCTTCATAAACAGATTCATACTATGGAAGGCTCCAAAAGAGGCGCCACAAATGAAGATGGGTGTTGCGGGATTTGTTGCATTTCTTATGTAGGGAACCACTTCATTGGTAACATAATTATTCCACTGTTGATGACGAACTATTTGCTGTTTGCCAATCAAAGATGGATTCATCCAGCTTTGATTATTCATACTATCAATCGAAAAAACCTTAACCTTCCCACTGTTTATAAACCAGGAGATGGAATCTAGCAATTGAAATCGTTCGTACTCTAAATAATCTGCTGCTGCCGTGGGTATCATTAACAACGCAAAACCATAATGCCCATAAGTGGCAATTGGCATCTCTTTTTCCAGCGAGGGGCTGTACCAGGAGTCAATAAACCGTTGCAAAAAGAATAATTTATCGGAAGTTAGTATAATCTATTGGTGAATCAAGACGTCCATTGTACAGTAAAACGCGGTATTTTTGCACCCCATGGTACTGAGTAAAAGTTTTGATCATAGCCAAGCTGAATTAAAGTGGTATTCCCATTGGATCAAGAAAGGATATTTTCATTCCGAACCTGATGGAAGAGAGCCCTATACAATTGTAATTCCTCCTCCAAATGTCACTGGTGTATTACATATGGGGCACTGCCTGAATAATACTATACAGGATATACTAATCAGAAGAGCTAGAATGCAAGGTAAAAATGCTTGCTGGGTTCCTGGAACTGATCATGCCTCCATTGCAACAGAGGCCAAAGTAGTGCATTTATTACGTGAAAAAGGAATTGCAAAATCCTCCCTCAGCCGTGATGCATTTTTAAACCACGCTTGGGATTGGAAAGAAAAATATGGCGGTATTATCTTGGAACAATTAAAAAAAATAGGCTGTAGTCTTGATTGGGAACGCACTCATTTTACCATGGATCCCGCCTATTACCAAACGGTGATTGGGGTATTTGTGGAGCTTTATCAAAAAGGCTATATCTACCGGGGCAAGCGGATGATCAATTGGGATCCAAAAGCAAAGACGGCTCTCAGTGACGAGGAAGTTATTCGGAAAGAAACTACACAGAAACTTTACCATATCCGTTACAAGCTAGAGGGAGCGGATGACCAATACATTGTAATTGCAACCGTTCGCCCAGAAACCATTATGGGTGACACGGCAATATGTGTCCATCCCGAAGATGAGCGCTATACCCACCTGTATGGTAAAATGGCAGTTGTTCCTTTAATTAACCGAAAGATTCCTATTATCACTGATGAATATGTTAGTAAAGAATTTGGAACAGGTGCATTAAAAGTTACACCCGCGCACGACAATAATGATTATCAATTAGGTCTTAAACATCAGTTGGAAGTTATTGATGTTCTTAATGATGACGGCACCTTAAGTGATGCTGCGCAATTATACATTGGTGTAGACCGCTTTGAAGCAAGAAAGTTAATAAGCAAGGAACTGCAGGATAATGGTTTTGTAGTTAAAACGGAGGAGTACACCAGTGAAGTTGGATATAGCGAGCGAACGGACGTAGTAGTTGAGCCACGACTTTCTTTGCAATGGTGGGTTGATATGAAAAAAATCAGTGGTCCCGCCCTCTCTGCCGTAGAGAATGAAGAAATTAAATTCTACCCATCCAAATTCAAGAATCTGTATCGGCACTGGATGGAAAATATCAAAGATTGGTGTATTTCCAGACAGCTCTGGTGGGGCCATAGAATTCCAGCTTGGTATGACCAACAAGGAAATATGGTGGTAGCAATGAATGAGGACGAAGCGCAGACGCTGTATAAATCAAAATTTGGGGAACCAAAAGAAACACTTCGGCAAGATGAGGATTGTTTGGACACCTGGTTTTCCTCTTGGCTCTGGCCCTTTGAAGTATTTGGTGGACTCAGCAATCCAGGTAACCAGGAAGTTAAGTACTACTACCCCACTCAAACATTGGTCACTGCGCCAGAGATTATCTTTTTCTGGGTAGCTCGAATGATTATGGCCGGCTATGAATTTCAAGGTAAAGCTCCATTCAAAGAAGTTTATTTTACGGGTATTGTTCGCGATAAACAAGGTAGAAAAATGAGTAAGAGTCTGGGTAATTCCCCAGACTTACTTGCACTGATTGATAAGTATGGAGCCGATGCGGTTCGGTTTGGAATTCTCATTTCTTCTCCAGCTGGTAATGATTTACTTTGGGACGAAAGCAGCAATGAACAAGGTCTTCATTTCAATAATAAACTCTGGAATGCACTTAAGCTTATAAAAGGCTTTGAATCACGTATTGCAGCAGATAATGCCATTGAAATCCCTCAATTTGCAATTGACTGGATGCAAAATCGAATAGCAGCTACGAGAGAGCAAATTGAAATACAATTCAAAGAGTTTAGACTAAGCGAAGCCCTCAAAACCATTTACTCACTTATCTGGGATGACTTTTGCAGTTGGTATTTAGAATGGATCAAACCTGGGTATGAACAACCCATACATGCACACACGGTTGAGCGTACTATACAACTCTATGAAGAGTTGCTGCAACTTTTGCACCCATTTATGCCTTTTATCACAGAAGAAATTTTTCACCAACTAAGTGATAAAAAAGAAGATCTTACTGTAAAACAATTTAGCAATTCTATTACACCTGATACGCCAACAATCGAAGGGGGTAGCAGGCTTAAAGAATTGATAACAGCCATCAGAGACACACGAAATAAATACCAATTAAAACAAAAAGATACTATCCAACTTTGGATTGAAACAGACCAACCTGCGCTGTTGACATCGATACAAACAATTCTTGCAAAACAAGCCAATGCTACACCATTAACCATTGTCAATGCAATTGATGCTACAAAAAATGGGATAACTGTGGTAGTTGGTAAAATCAAATTACTAATTGAAACGGGCCAAGGACAATCCACCGAGGGACAACGTGAGCAGTTAGAAAAAGATTTGAATTACTACAAAGGCTTTTTGGCAAGTGTTGAAAAAAAACTGTCCAACGATCGTTTTGTGCAAAACGCAAAACCAGCAATTATTGAACTGGAACAAAAAAAGAAAGCGGACGCATTAGATAAAATACGATTATTGGAAGAGAGCCTAGCCCGATTAAGTTCCTAATGCATCGTATCACTATTTTCATATTCGCCTTTTCACTGCTACTTCCATTGGTTGCAACAGCACAACCCTCTATTAACGGTTGGGAATGGCGTTATTTAAAAAAACTTGAAGCAAACAGAACTACCGGGGGCGTTCATTTTAATCAAACTATATCAGACCTCTCTGATCCCCTGGCATTAGCATTTCCTATAGCATATCTCACTACTGGATTTATAACTAAAGATTCATTACTTAAAATAAAAGGACTTACACTGCTTAGTAGTTTTGCAATCAATGTTGGGGTTACCTATACCTTAAAAAAAATAATCAACCGACCAAGACCTTCTGAAATCGATCCCCGTTTTACCGTTTTAACACCCGCTACCAGTCGATCATTTCCCTCCGGGCACACCGCTGAAGCCTTCTCATTAGCTACCACATTAACACTACTACATCCCAAATGGTATGTGATTATACCCAGCTATACGTTTGCAGGCTTAGTAGGGTACTCAAGAATGTACCTTGGGACACATTACCCTAGCGATGTGATAGCGGGTGCAGTGGTAGGGGCAGGGGCGGCTTGGTTAAATCATCAGCTAATAAAACACTGGCAATTACACAAACGCCTATTAGCGGTTCGTTAAACTAACGGGCCAAATAAATTCCATAAACAAGCCTTTAAATCCATCAAACTGGTCACGATCTAACAGTCTTGATAATCGAAATCCAAAATTGACAGGATGTTGATTCCACCACTTGGTATCAAAGTAAAATTCTACACCGATACTTCTTTGCGGTACACTTACCTGTTTATTGGTGGAGTACACGCGCGTGTAGTCGTAGAAAAAAGCAGCACGAATTCTTGATAAATAGGCCAGGTTAGCCAGTCCCCAATCAGGATGCCAAATTGGAAAATGGTAGTCCAGGCTGGTTCGCCACATTCTAGAAAAATATCGACCCACATATCCTCGGCTGTACGGAAATCGATTTCCAAAAGCCAACCGGCTCATTGTATCGCGTTCCTGCCAATATAAGCCTGCAACTAAATGATGATGCTGTAGAATTCCTGGTAAGTAAATTTTAACTTGCCCATTAAATTGAATACCTGGGATTGCAGATATACTGTGCCTGAAAGCCGTAGCATATGTCAAGCCGAGTCTTGGAAAAATGTGTTGTATGGCAGTATTTGTTTGGAAAGTACCGCTGAGGCCATGTACAAAATGTTGGATAGAACGAACTCCAAAAGTATCTCGATCAAATCCTTTAAAAAAGTCAGTACGCAAAACATAATGGCTAGAAAGATTCAATTGACGAAAATACCGACCTCGTGTATCCGTGAGCGGCAACACCCATCCCACCCTTGCATCAAATTGATCCCAGGTCCTTGTGACACCTCTACTGGTAAATTGTCTTCGAAAAGTATAGTCAACACCTCCATTTGCTTGCAAAAACCAATTTCCATAACTGAGCGCTGTGCCCAAGCCATGCGTTCGTTCTGACTCATTATATTGATAACGAACTTCCGTTTGCATGGTATTCAATGCATTTTCTCCGTATAGCGTCAGCGAGAATAATGGGTCTTCATAAGCAGGACGCCAACTATGAAAATTGATGAGTTGTGTGGATTTTTTATACGGCTGTGCCGGGTACAGCGATGCCTTATTCGAAAAATTTGTCCACTTGTCCGTAGATTGCTGAAAGGCAACTTTCTGTGATTGCAGCGTTGCTACACTTGACAAATCAAACTCAGCGGCCTGTATTGAGTCAATCAATATAGAACGTAGCTGATACCCCTCCGCCTGTTGCTCAGACCAATACAATCGATCATGCGCTACATGCACTTGGTACTTTCCAAGCCCCTTATCAATAATGCGATATAATTTTTTAGTTGAAAATTTATACTGATACAAATTATCATTGGCAGCAAACCCACCAGTAAAATAGACAGCCCCTTGATGGTATTGTGGAAAACCAATACTAAATGGTAAAAAAGGAGTAAGCACCTCTTCCCTATCCTTAGTAATTAGTAATAAAGCCATGGTGCCATCTGCTTGTCGAGCCGCTGTAATAACGCTATCCTCACCAATAAATTTTGGATCTGTTAGAAAATATCCAGCAGGTGATTGATACGTATGTAGCAGCTTTCCGCTGGGTGTTTCTAACCAGTGTAAGGAGGTAGTACCTTCCTCTTGTACTTGTACAGCTACCACCATTCCTGCAGCAGAAATGTCAGGAGAAAAATACCGACTATGATTAGTTAGGTCTACCTGAGTCCGAGACGGCAAGTCAAATAAACGCAATGAACTGTACGTAATCCATCCTCTGCGTGGGTCTCTTTCAAAAGCCGCATAAACAATTTTTCCTGCCCGATAACTGAATTGCGGATCCAGCGCAATATCCTGTGTACGTAACCGATGTTCTTTCTTACCATCAAACAAATAAAATCCAGGCCTATGACGGTTGGTGGAACGAATATAAAGCAACGAGTCGTGGCCAACTCCGTAAGGGAATTGACGGTGATCTACAAAACGCTTATTTGCTTTGAACAATGGCGTACCAGCTGCAATTGAATGTACGGATGCGGAATCTCGATAGTATTGAAGTGATTGCTTTATAAATGTTTGATAGGAAAGTCCAGTATGCTTTTTTATTGCGGCTTGAAATGGATAGAGCAAAGATCTATAAGAAACAGCATCCTGTATAACTTTCCCCCAAAATTGATCACCAAATTGCTGATACCCATAATTCACAATCAAGTAACCTAGTTCATAATGGTTGGGCACCCAATCTTTATAAGATCCATTACGAAGTTTAAGCCAGTTGTAATTTTTTCCTGCAGCCCAAAGCACTGGAAAACTATTCATAAATCTGGGCAGTTTGCCTCTACCCTGTTTGGTCAAAGCTGATTCTTGCCAAACCGCATCTCCTTCAAAAAACCAGTTTGGAACAGCTGCATTGATAGCTAGATCAAAAGCTTGCTCGCCAAAAAGCTGAAGCGCAAATTTACTAAGCCCCTTTTTCATACTTGCAAATTGCTCCACATGCCTGTATTCATGCAAGGCCAACTGATCGGACCAACCGATGGCACCATTTGAAAAATTATCCAGATCAGGCTGCAGGAACCACTCACTTCGGGTAGGGCCTACTTGAACATATCCATTGGGGATAACAGTTCGATGTTGCAGAATTATAGGTATTGGAGCCACACGAGCACCCAACGTAATGGGTCGTTCACGCGCTAACAAATGAATCAAGGTTGCGGCTCGCTGCGCTTGACTATCTAGACCAGGAGAAAAAATTAGCTGGACAGTATCAGTTTTGATCTGCATCCAACGCTGATGGCTGCGATGCCCCCCAAATTGCTGTGAAAAAACAAATTGCCAGAGGGCTTGAAAGAAAAAAAGCAGTAGTAATCTCCGCATAAATTTATAGAGATAGGTTCTTCAACATGTCTTCGGTCATTATAGCTAAGTCAAATTCCTCCTTCCAACCCCAGTCCGCTCGAGCAGGCGAATCATCAATACTCTGCGGCCAACTATCTGCAATTTGTTGTCTATAATCTGGAGCAATACTCATTTCAAAGGATGGAATATGTTTTTGTATGGAAGCACAAACCTCACGAGGAGAAAAACTCATGGCAGCTACATTGTAGGAGGTCCGAAATTTTATGGCAGCTGCTGGCGCTTCCATTAACTCCAGTGTTGCTCTTATAGCATCAGGCATATACATCATAGGTAAGTAGGTGTCCTCCTTTAAAAAACAGGTATACTTATTTTTTAACAAAGCTTCCCTATAAATCTCTGCCGCATAATCGGTGGTACCACCTCCGGGTTCAGATTTATAAGAAATTAAGCCTGGATAACGAATACTACGAACGTCAACTCCAAATCGATTCCAATAATAATTGCACCAAAACTCACCAGCATATTTACTGATGCCATACACGGTGGTTGGCTCAATAACAGATTGCTGTGGGCAATTTACCCGGGGCGAACTTGGTCCAAAAACAGCAATCGATGATGGCCAAAATAATTTACTTAATTTCTCCTCCCGTGCAATATCCAACACATTCAATAACCCCTGCATATTGAGATTCCATGCCAATGAGGGATTTTTCTCACCAGTTGCGGAAAGTATTGCGGCCAACAAATAGACTTGTGTGATATTCTGACGAATAATTTGAACATGCAGCATTTCTTTATTCATCACGTCTAATGAAACATAGGGACCTGTTCCATGTAGCAAAGGATTTTGCTCACGCAAGTCAGCGGCTACTACTTGATTTTCACCGTATACTTTTCGAAGAGCCAGGGTTAACTCCACCCCTATTTGACCTGAGGCACCAATAACCAGGATTTTCTCTTTTCGCATGGCAAGGTTTTATAGACAAACTTAGCATTACTTTTGCAAGATGAAACCCTTTCTAAAAACCCTTTTTCAAGGGCAATCCTACGATCCGCATTCTTTTTTCTTAATAGCCGGACCTTGTGTGGTTGAGTCAGAAAAAGGGGTGATGGAGATTGCCTCGATTATCAGTAATTGTTGCAGGCAGCTACAAATCCCCTACGTTTTCAAGGCCTCCTATAGAAAAGCAAACAGAACCAGTAATTCCTCATTTACAGGTATAGGAGATGAAGAAGCACTTAAAATTTTGCAAAACGTAAGAACTACCTACAGCATTCCGGTTGTTACAGATATTCATACTGCTGAAGAAGCTAAACTGGCAGCCCCCTATGTAGATATTTTACAAATCCCTGCATTTCTATGTAGACAAACCGATCTACTGCTTGCTGCAGCAGAGACAGGCAAAATTGTTAGTATTAAAAAAGGCCAATTCCTCAGTGGACCTGCCATGCGTTTTGCAGTAGAAAAAATAAAAGCAGTAGGCAATGAAAAAGTAATGTTGACAGAAAGAGGAACCACTTTTGGCTACCAAGATTTGGTGGTTGACTTTAGAAATATTCCCTGGATGCAGGAGATTGGGGTCCCCGTTGTTATGGATGTTACACATGCCTTACAACAACCAAACCAAACAACAGGAGTTACAGGAGGGAATCCGCAACTGATAGGCACGTTGGCAAAAGCCGCTATTGCTACGGGCGCTGAAGGATTATTTATAGAAACCCATCCAAACCCATCCCTTGCAAAAAGTGACGGAGCCAACATGCTGCCCTTAGCTCAATTGGAAGCCTTGCTGAGGGAGTTAATTAAAATCAGAAAAGCAATTAGCCCTAACGAAGATCCTCGATAGTAACACCAGGAAATTTTGCCTTATCAAATACAAAAAGGGCATCAGCAGCAGGCATATTAGTCTTGAGTGTATTGACGGTATAGGAATAGCGATTACCGGCATTCTCCATCACTTTGGTAGCATACATTGTTTTGGCGTTCTTGTCAATCAGCAGGTAAACAGTATGAAAATTCTTACTCTTATCTACGGGCGTTAATTGAATTTCTTGAACCAACCTTGTTCCCACTTTTTTATCTCCATTTAGCATATAGAAAAAATCTTTATCATAAAAGTTAGAGAATAATTTTTGTGGCGTAATCATACCACTGGAAGCATCAAGCGTATTTATAGTTACCTCGTTAGCAGCTTTATCGTAATTCCACACAGTATTCCCGTTACAAAAAATCTCTTGTCCACCAAAGCTAAGTTTATAGCGCGTGTCCTTCATAGTAATAGTCCCAGACTTGGTAGAAAGCACTTTCCCAGCCGCATTTTCCACCTTGTAAGTGAAACTAGCTTGGACGGTGGTGAAAGATTTAAATCGATTACTTACGGCATCAAGTATCTTTTTGGCCTCTGGGTCATTTTTGGTAGACTTGGTTTGCGCATTTGTCACACCTGCAAGCAGGGTGGACATAAATAGCAATGCTAATGGTGTTTTCATGAGGTTGATCCTGCCTTGGATTCGGCGATGCAAAGATAGTCCAAATCAACCCATGTTTTCGAGATGGCGTAGCAGATCAGCCTCAGTTTTAATTAGTACATCCCTGGGTTTACTACCCTGGCTGGGCCCTACAATACCCGCAATTTCAAGCTGATCCATCAAACGGCCTGCTCTATTATAGCCTAATTTCATTCGACGCTGTAATAAGGAGGTAGACCCAAGCTGATTATGAACAATCAGCTTGGCTGCGTCCTCAAATAAAGAATCCCTATCGGACATATCCAGTTCGCCACGCGCTTCAGCTTCTTTTTCGTCAATATATTCAGGTAATAAAAAGGCTTGTGGATACCCTTGTTGCTCTCCAATGAAGTCTACTACTTGTTCCACCTCCGGGGTATCAACAAAGGCGCATTGCAAACGAGTCAACTCACCATTATGAGAAATCAACATATCCCCCTTTCCAATCAATTGTTCAGCACCCCCCGTATCCAAAATAGTGCGGGAATCGATTTTGGAAGAAACCTTAAAGGCAATACGAGCAGGGAAATTTGCCTTAATTGTACCTGTGATGATGTTCACAGAGGGTCGCTGGGTGGCAATGATAAGGTGAATACCAATGGCCCTTGCCAACTGCGCCAATCGGGCAATAGGCATTTCAATCTCTTTACCAGCAGTATTTATCAAATCTGCAAATTCATCCACCACTAAAACAATGAAGGGCAGATAAGAATGTCCTTTTTGCGGATTTAGTTTTCTGTTGATAAACTTTTCGTTGTACTCTTTTATGTTTCGAGCTCCCGCTTCTTTTAAAAGATCATACCGATTATCCATCTCAATACAAAGCGCATTGAGTGTATGAATTACTTTTTTAGTATCAGTGATAATGGCGTCTTCCTCTCCCGGCAATTTGGCCAAAAAGTGCTTCTCGATGTGGCGATAAATACTAAGCTCCACTTTTTTGGGGTCAATCAAAACAAATTTGAGTTGGGAGGGGTGCTTTTTATACAATAAGGAAACCAGGATGGCATTTAGGCCAACTGATTTACCCTGACCGGTAGCTCCAGCCATAAGTAAGTGAGGCATAGAAGCCAGATCAACTATGTAGTTATCATTGTCAATTTTCTTGCCAATAGCAATTGGAAGACTATGATTGTTATGTTGAAATTTTTCAGAGGATAACAACGTCTTCATACTGACAATGGTCTTCTTCAAGTTGGGAACTTCAATCCCAATAGTTCCTTTTCCTGGAATGGGTGCAATGATACGAATGCCTAAAGCAGCCAAACTCAAGGCAATATCATCCTCTAAGTTTTTAATACGTGAAATACGAACACCTGGAGCCGGCACAATCTCATAGAGCGTTACTGTGGGACCCACCGTTGCACTGATTTTCTGAATTTCTATTGCGTAGTTACGCAGTGTGTTGATGATTTGCGTTTTATTACTTTCTAACTCACTTGGATCATGAACAATTTTTTCAGAACCATGCTGCTCTAACAATTGTAAATTGGGATACTTATACTTACTTAAGTCTAGTGTTGGTTCATAAGGAGGGAGATTTTCAGGAACAGCCTCAGCTTCTTCCAGCAGTGGATCCGGCACCGTTTTAATTTCTAATTCAAGATCTCCTTCCTCCGTGGGAGGCAATACTCCAGGCACAGGCAATAACTCCTCTTCGGCTTGCGGCATGATTGTTGGAGATTCAATTGGTGCCTCAGGTACAGGGGATGAACCAACCATTGAAATGGTTGCTTGATCGGTTAATTCCACTGAAGTAATTGGCTCCTCCTTCTCAACTAAACTTAGCGGAATAGATTCTGCCTCATTTGTAGGAGGAGTTTCCGTAGACGCTTCCTCTTTTAGTTGATTAGGACGAACGCCAGCTGCATATAAATCATTTAGCGTTTGTCTAGCGGTAAGTGGTACAAATTGTGCTTGTTCTTGGTCGGAAATATCCACTTCTTCTGTTGCTGCTAATTCCTCTTCATGCGCCAAGGGTGCTGATTTACTGACGGGCCATTTGAAAGAAGGGTTGAATTGCCATATGATGTAAGCAAAAGCAGTTAGAAACAAAATAGCACCGGTACCCACCACACCAAATAAACCCTCCATCTCAACTTTTATCAGCTCTCCTACTCCCCCTCCAAATGAAAAATCGCTGGACCGAAAAATATAAGAGAGTGAAACAGACAATACAGTCACCCCTATTGTCACATATTTTAAATTTCGCCAAATTGAGAATACACGTTGACGGAATAAAAGGTTAACTCCCACAACAAAAAAGAAAGTACAAACTAAAAATGAAGCAAGTCCAAATGCTTTAAAAAAGAAAAAGTGCGCCACCACTGCCCCTAATCTGCCTAGCCAATTTAAAGCTGGCTTATCGTCGTCCAGCAACGCAGACAATCCTTGTTGTGCAATTGCTTGATCCTCTTGCCAAGTAAAAAGATAAGATGCAAAAGAAATAAACAGAAATAACGCCAAGATAATAAGGGTGATACCAACAATTTTCCAGGTGCGCTCATCGCGAAGTATAGCCATTAAATCAAGTTGCGCTTCTGGCTCTTTTCTAAAATCACGAAGCGAAGGATCCTTATCCGTTTCTTTTTCCTTTTTAGTATTGCTTGATTTGATGCGGTTGGCCATCCAAACAAAGATAATTAGTTTGACTGTTTGAATGATGCAAAAGAGAGGCCAAGTAATACCCATCCCAGTATAAAGAAAAGGCCGCCCATCGGTGTAACAAAAACAATCCACTTCATAGGTAGCGTTTGTTGGAGACGGAAATAGGTCAATAAGTACAGCGAACCACTAAAACAAACAATGCCAGACAAGAATGACTGTCTTGCCCAATAATTGAGCGTTACTTTTCCAAAGGGAGCTAGCAGCCCAGTCAACAATAATGCAATTGCGTGCCAAAAATGATATTGAACGGCCGTTTGGTAAGTCTGAAGGATGGCAGGATCTTTTGTAAGTTGTTGCAAACCGTGTGCACCAAATGCCCCTGCAGCTACCGCAATTGCCGCAAAAATAGAGGCCAAAAATAAATTTACTTTATCCATGTTGGAGTATTTTAATAATTACAGCTGGATCAGGAACTGCATCAGTAATATGCATATGCGCTTGACTGTAATACAAACTGCGATCAGCCCTCTTGCTTTGAATAAAGCTTTCCAATTGATCCGCATGAATATCTTTTAACAAAGGACGGCTATCTTTTTCTTTTTGTAAGCGGTTTACCAAAACAGCAATAGGAGGATCAAGCCATATAACAGTACCGTTTTTCTTCATGAACGCAAGGTTATCAAAAAAACAAGGAGTTCCCCCACCACAACTTAGTATCAACCTAGGATTAGTTGCTGTTAACGCAAGCAAATAATGCTGCTCAATTACCCGGAATTGTGGTTCTCCAAGTTCCTTAAATAAAGTAGCAACCGTTGCTCCCTCTTCTTGTGCTATATGCGCATCTAAATCAATAAAAGGCAAACCGGTTAATGCACCTACTTGCTTACCCAGCCAGGTTTTCCCAGCACCCATAAAACCAATAAAAAAAACTCGCAATGATTTTTATTTAAAGGCATTGATACCTGTGATATCCATTCCTGTTATCAACAGATGAACATCATGGGTTCCCTCGTATGTAATAACACTTTCTAAATTCATCATATGACGCATGATAGGATACTCCCCCGTAATTCCCATACCACCGAGCACCTGCCTTGCCTCTCTGCAAATATTGGTTGCCACTTCGCACGCATTACGTTTTGCCATGCTTACCTGTTGCGGCGTAACCTTTCCTTCATTCATCAAAACACCTAATCGCCAATTTAATAATTGCGCCTTAGTAATTTCAGTAAGCATCTCTGCTAATTTTTTTTGTTGGAGTTGGAATCCAGCAATGGGCTTACCAAATTGCTCCCTTTCCTGTGCATAACGAAGTGCTGTATCATAACAATCCATGGCTGCCCCTATGGCGCCCCAAGCAATACCAAAACGTGCCTTAGTCAAACAGCTTAAGGGACCTTTTAAGCCTTTTACTCCGGGCAAAATATTTTTCTTCGGTACAGACACGTTATCAAAAACAAGCTCTCCGGTAGCGGATGCTCTCAAGCTCCACTTACCATGTGTGGTGGGTGTAGAGAAACCTTTCATCCCTCGCTCAACAATCAACCCATGTACCTCACCACTTTCACTCTTGGCCCAAACAACAGCCACCTGGGCAAAAGGAGCATTACTGATCCACATCTTTGCCCCATTTAAAATTACATGGTCTCCGGCATCACGAAAATTTGTAAGCATGCTAGAAGGATCACTTCCATGGTCAGGTTCGGTGAGTCCAAAACAACCCAACCATTCACCGCTAGCCAGTTTAGGCAAGAAGTGCTTTTTTTGTTCTTCACTTCCATACGCTTGAATGGGATACATGACTAATGATCCTTGCACAGAGGCCGTAGAACGAACACCACTATCCCCTCGCTCTAACTCTTGCATCATTAATCCATAGGAAATATAATCTAACCCACCCCCTCCATATTCAACAGGAACCGTAGGACCAAAACAACCTAATTCTCCCAATTGCTTTACAATGTGTACTGGAAATTCAGCCCGCTGTGCAAAATCCTCAATGATGGGAGATATTTCTTTCTTGACATAATTTCTGACAGCATCTCTCACCATTCTGTGCTCCTCAGAGAGTAAAGCATCTAAATTAAAATAATCAGGATGTTGAAATTGATCTGTTCTGGCAGCCATGACTTGAATAATTTAATAACAAAAGTAAAGAAGGAAAAATGAATCACCATTACAAATAAGTGGACATCTCCGCTTGGTATTTTTCAGCCACTTTTGCAGCAGCTTCCGCAAAATCTGCTTCAGACGAAGCATATAAAATTGCCCGGCTTGCATTGACTAAAAATCCCACGTCTTTATTCATTGCTTTTTGAGAAATTTCACCAAGACTTCCCCCCTGTGCACCAACTCCGGGGACTAGAAAAAAATGATCAGGGCAAATACTTCGAATGCGCGTAAAGGAATCAGCCTGTGTAGCGCCCACTACAAACATGAGATTAGAAGGATTACCCCAGGATGAAACTTTGCGTAAAACATGTTCATAGAGTGGTGCCCCATCGCAATTCAATAATTCAAAGTCACCTGCGCCACTATTAGAGGTCAACCCCAACACAATTGTCCACTTATCAGGGAATGTAAGAAAAGGCTTTATGCTATCCTCGCCCATGTAGGGAGAAACTGTAATAGCATCAACATTCATCTGTGAAAAAAAAGCGGTGGCGTATTGGTAGGATGTGTTTCCAATATCACCTCGCTTGGCATCGGCAATAATGAAATGTTCGTCTCCAATATACCCAACCGTCTTTTCCATAACAGTCCAGCCATGTGCTCCTAAGCTTTCATAAAATGCGGTATTGATCTTGTAGGCAACACAAGTAGAACGGGTGGCATCAATGATAGCTTTATTGAATTGCAAAACTCCCTCAGCCGTACGCGCAAAAGAAACAGGTAATAATTGTGGATCTGTATCTAATCCCACGCACAAATAAGACCGCTTTTGCCGAATAGTTTGTATTAGTTGAGTGCGATTCATTTGCTAATTATATTCTATACAGTGGTTGCTATTGTTTCAGTGGAGAGGTTTGCATTTCGCATAGCAATACTGCGTACCACCAAGGAGGCAAACTGAGCAAAGGCCTGTTTTGTGACGGGTTCATCATTCATCATAGCCGGAACACCTTGGTCTCCGCCTTCACGAATTGATTGCACTAAAGGAATTTCACCCAAGAATGGAATGTCATATTCATCAGCCAAACGTCTTCCTCCTTGTTTACCAAAGATATAATATCTGCTAGCGGGTAATTCTGCAGGCGTAAAATAACTCATGTTCTCCACCAACCCGATCAATGGAACATTTAGTTGCGCTTGCCCAAACATTGCTATCCCCTTTTTTGCATCAGCTAAAGCAACGTCTTGAGGTGTAGTTACAATAACAGCCCCAGTAACTGGAACCGTTTGTAATAATGTCAAGTGGATGTCACCCGTTCCCGGTGGCATATCGATAACTAAATAGTCCAATGCACCCCACTTTACATCTGACACAAATTGCTTAACAGCACTACTTGCCATGGGACCTCTCCACACTACCGCATTTTTTTCATCCACTAAAAGTCCAATACTCATAAGTTTAATACCAAAGCGCTCAAGGGGAATAATCATTCCCTTACCGTTAACATCCTCCATCAATGGACGCTCCCCTCTTACACCAAACATAATCGGGACACTGGGGCCGTATATATCCGCGTCCATCAAACCTACTGCGGCTCCCCCCTGTGAGAGCGCCAATGCCAAATTAGCTGCAACGGTGGATTTACCTACTCCTCCTTTGCCACTAAAAACAGCAATGATATTCTTGACATTTGGCAATATAGTTCCAGCGTCTGCCCTTTTAGAAGTGGTCTGGGCAGTAAAATTTACAGTAACAACAGCTTCTTTATTCACTAATAAGCGAATTGCATTTTCGCAGGCAGTCCGCATCATATCTTTCATCGGACAAGCCGGAGTTGTTAAAACAACGGTAAAACTCACTTGTTTCCCAGACACCTGAATATCCTGTACCATGTTTAAGGTCACCAAATCTTTCCCCAAGTCAGGCTCCTGTACATGCTGCAAAGCAGCTAGTATTTGTTCGGTAGTAATCATAATGCACGATTGATGCAAAGTTAATCAATCAATATCCATTTTGTTGAGCGGATGACCAGAACCAACTAATTTTGCAATAGTTGAAAAATTGCATACGATACAGCTGCCTTTTCTTGCTTTTGATACCCCAGCTTGCTAAAGCTCAGTTTGAAACCACCCGGGACTCAGTGGTTCAACTGTACGGTGTTGTAATGACTGCAGACAGTTTGATTGGAATACCTGCCGTGAGCATAGTCATAAAAGGTCAAAACCGAGGAACAATTTCCAATAATCAAGGGGTCTTCTCCATTGTTGTTTTAAAAGGCGATGAGGTTGAATTTTCGCATGTTAGCTACCAATCAAAAAAAGTAATTATTCCAAAAGACTTGGTAGGAAATCAATATGGCATTGTGCAATTAATGGTAGCTGACACAATCTATCTTCCTGTCACTGTTTTAAAGCCAAGGCCAACGCCTGAGCAATTTGCTAGAGATTTTGCTACGGTAGCCGTACCTGATGACGCCTATGAGATTGCTCGAAAAAATACCAGTGCAACTACCCGAAGACTATTACTGCAAAGCACTCCAGGCGATGGCGGCGAGGCAACACGCATGCAAATGAATAAAATTGCAAACAGGGCAGTCTATCAAGGGCAGGCGCCTCCTATGAATATTTTCAATCCCGTTGCATGGGCAGATTTTATTCAGTCATGGAAAAGAGGAGATTTTAAAAGAAAAAAGTAAGTAGCATGAACAAGATGGCCGTAATTGGTGCTGGAACCATGGGCAATGGGATTGCACAAGTATTTGCACAGTCAGGATGGCATGTAACGCTTATAGATGTACAAGCTGTACAACTTCAAAAAGCATTACAAACAATCGAAAAGAATTTGGACAGAATGATTGCTAAGGGCACCCTACCTGCAACAAGCAAACAGGAAATAGTAGATAAGCTTACTACAAATACTGTGATTGCCAACGGCGTTCAAGATGCAGCAATTGTAGTTGAAGCTGCCACAGAAAATAAAAAAATTAAACTCGCAATTTTTAAGGAAATCGATCAGCATGCTCCAGCTTCCTGTATTCTTGCTTCCAACACTTCCTCAATACCCATTCAAGAAATAGCAGATGCAACACAGCGTCCCCAACAAGTGATTGGGATGCACTTTATGAATCCGGTTCCCGTGATGAAATTGGTTGAAGTAATCAAAAGCCCTGTGACACTGCAATCAGTAACAGAAAAAACGGTTGCACTCAGTAAAGCACTTGGGAAAGTTCCTTGTATTGTAAATGATTTTCCTGGATTCATCTCAAATCGTATTCTCATGCCCATGCTAAATGAGGCAATATGCAGTTTGGAAGAAGGCGTAGCGGGTGTTGAAGAAATAGATACGATCATGAAATTGGGCATGGCTCATCCAATGGGCCCTTTGCAGTTAGCTGATTTAATAGGTTTAGACGTATGTCTTTCAATAATGCAGGTTTTAGAAACTGGATTTAATAATCCTAAATATAAAGCTGCCGCCTTGCTAGAAACCCTTGTTAAAGAAGGGAAACTTGGCGTCAAATCTGGGGAGGGATTTTATCAATACAAATCCGGCAGTAAGGAATTGGTGGTTAACCCCCGTTTTAATGCCTAATCTACACTTCCTCCTCCCACTCGAGAGAAGCTATAGCTATCATCGATGCAAAGCAATTGCAAAACTACTAAATGAATGAGGCCTGAAAGTGCAGATGCGTGTAAGTTTGCAATAATGAATGCAGGAGATAAAGCAAAATGGATTGAATCAAAATTAAATACCCATTACGATGCAATGGAAAGCACAGCTATTGCACGAGAACTACTGTTATTCCATTTTCGAGCAGAGAAAAGAGAATGGGCACAAGTGCAACAGCAGTTAGTACCACAGGAAATGGATAAACACCTAGAGCAACAAATCAATAGACTGCTTACTAACGAACCCCTTCAATATATTTTGGAAGAGGCCTGGTTCTGCGGTTTTCGCTTTACAGTAGGCAAAGGAGTTTTGATACCTAGACCAGAAACAGAAGAATTAGTTGAATGGATCATTAGCAATTGTAAATTCCCGGTAGAAAATATAACAATGCTGGACATTGGCACAGGAAGTGGTTGTATTGCCATATCCTTAAAAAGAAGAATAAGAAGCGCAGCGGTTTGGGCAATGGAGAATAGTAAAAATGCACTACGGATTGCAGCACAAAATGCACTGACGCTAGGAGCCCCTATCAATTTTATTGACCAGGATCTTTTTAATGAGCAAGCTTGGGTTCAACTCCCATTAGTTGATTTTATGGTAAGTAATCCGCCCTATGTAAACCCCTCCGAGAAAACTGATATGACTCCTCAAGTGCTCGACTTTGAGCCTGCAGAAGCATTATTCACGCCCTTACAGGATCCATTAATTTATTACCGAAGCATTGCCCACCTTTTTTTACAGAAAGGCAAAAATCAAGCGCAACTATTTTGCGAGATTAATCCCCTGCATGCACAGCAACTCTCACATGAATGGAAAAAGATGGGATTGTCTTGTGAAACCAAATTAGATATGCAGGGCAAAGAGCGAATGATACGAGCTTGGCTTGCTTAATCTATTCTTGCCACTACTTTAGCACGCTCTTTTTTTGCCAGTAGCATAATACGATAGACCTCCCCATAATAAGCAGTAGTATCCGCATTAATTACAACCGTTGGCGTATCAGTTTGCGACCTATATCTGGCAATTTCTTTTGAGAGTGTTGTGTCAAAAGCTGAAGTAGCCACCGCCTTGGTTCCAATAAAAAACTGCTGATTTTTATCAATTGAAACCATAATGTGCTGCTTAGCCTTGGTATTCTTAGCACCCTTGGGTAATCCCACTTTTATTACATTAGGATTAGCAAGCGTTGCCACAATTAAAAAGAACATTAACAAAATGAATAAGATATCATTCAGGGAGTCGGTAAAGACTTCAGATTCTTGCTGCTTCTTTTTTCTAAATCGCATGGACAAGTTAGGATTGGCTGGGTTCTTGTAATAGATCTAAAAAATCAGCAGAAGCCGCCTCCATCTTATGACTGGTTTTTTCAATGAGTGTTTGTAAAAAGCTATACCCCAAATAAGCTAATAAACCAATAATAAGACCAGAGATAGACGTAATCAATTTTGTATAGATACCCCCTGCAATAGTGGCCACTTCAAATTCATTTGTGGTATTGATAGCAGAAAAAAGCTGCATCAATCCAACCAAGGTTCCCACAAAGCCAAAGATGGGAGCCGCTTTAGAAATTACAGATAAAACAGCCAGGTTCTTTTCAAGCTTATACATTTCCAATACGCCAACGTTATCCATACTTTTTTCTATCAATTCAATTGGCTTGCCGATTCGCTGTATGCCTTTGTCAATAATCCTGGCTACGGGATTATTAGTATTCCGTGTGAAGCTTTTAGCAGCGGCAATATTACCAGTCACTAAATGATCTTTGATAATATGCATAAAATTATCATCTATTCTACCAGCAGCACGTATAGCAAGGTATCGCTCTATAAAAATATATACAGCCATGAACAACATAACTCCCAGTGGCAGCATGATCCAGCCACCCGTAGTAACTAGTTCCCATAGTGTTAAAAAACCATCATGATTTACATCGCCTGCAACTGCGGATGTAGTATTTCCATTCACCTGTAAAAGGTCAATCATAGCAAGATTAATTTAAAGCTAAAATAGGATTGAATGTGATAGTGAACCTTACTTTTTTTAACAGCAGTGTATAAACCTATAAACGCCGAAGCTATAGAATTTGGTGCGGACAGTTCAGTTTTCACGGATTGTTAACAGTGCTAGGAGGGGTTGTTGGTACCAGCCTGTTTCACCATAAACGCTTGTATTTGCTTCATAGTCCTCTCCATTCCGTCAGGGCTTCCGTCTAAAAAGATCACATTCCCCTTTCCATACTCCGCAAAGTTTTTAACCGCTTCTGTCCACATACTAAACAGGATAACATTTGTATCCAAATTTGCCTGTTTTAATTGTTCAGCCGCCTCTGTCATCCCGGTAGCTACTTCCCTCCTAAATAAAGCAACCCCCTGTCCTCTCAAACGTGCTGCTTCTTTCTCCGCTTCAGCCGAAATTTTAGTAGCATTTCCATCAGCCTCCGCAGACTTAGTTTTTGTAATCAATAAAGCTTGTCCTTCATTTTCAGCTGCTGCCTTTAAGTTATTAGATGCAACTACTTTGCTCATTGAATCTAGAATCAATTTATCAAAAGTGATATCATTGACTTGAAGGTCTAACAAATGATACCCCCACTCTTCCAGCGAATGATCAACTTCAACTTTTACATACTGTACAATTTCGCGACGAAGTCCCAATACCTCTGCTTGTTTTTTTGTAGCCACGAAGGACCGAATATTACCCTCAATTGTTCTGATCAAGGCTTGCATTAAATCTTTCTCGGCAATAAACTTGAACGCAACCTTTTTTATGGTCTCTTCCTCCGCATTCTGCACGGCATATAGTAGCATGCTTTTAAAATAGACATTAGCCTGATCTTGCGTAACAGCTTGAAATTCTAATTCTACCGAACGATTTTGAACAGACACCCTTTTGTAGATTACCTCCAAAATGGGAATTTTAATATTAAGACCCGGGCGAACAATACGGCGATATTTACCAAACATGGTAATTACACCAATATAACCTTGATTAACCGTAAAAAGTCCAGAGAAGAATATAACTAACAGAACTAGTACATACCAGTTATTCCACAACCAACTTAAAAATTGCATAGTATAGAAATTTTAGACAGCGCGTCATTGCGCTGCAGCCAAACTTACCAAATATACTAAGGTCTCTACAGATTTTTGCATATCCTGCACACAAACAAATTCATGCCGCGAATGCACAGCTTGCTCTCCAGCAAAAATATTCGGACAAGGTAAACCCATAAAAGAGAGACGAGACCCATCTGTACCTCCACGCACACATTCCGTCTTTACCTTGATCCCGGCATGCTCCATAGCCTTTCGAGCCAATGCCACTACATGTGGATGCTGATCCAAAATCTCTTTCATGTTACGATATTGTTCTCTGATCTCCATTGTAAAGTGTGTGCCGGGATGCTTGGCGCAAACCTCCTGTGCAAGGGTTTTTAAAAATTGCTGTTTGCTATCAAGACCGGCAGTTTCAAAGTCCCTGATCAAGAACTCTACCACACATTGGTCTGCTATCCCCCTTATCTCCATGGGATGAACAAATCCTTCACGGCCAGCTGTAGTCTCCGGAGAAAGTGAATCCTTTGGTAAACTTTCAATAAAAAGGCTGGCTAACTTTAATGCGTTCACCATTTTACCCTTTGCTGTGCCGGGGTGAGCAATAATTCCTTGGAATGTTATCTTAACCGCATTAGCACTAAAAGTTTCATCCTCCAACGAACCCAGTTCTCCGCCATCCAGGGTGTACCCAAAATCTGCACTAAGTTTTTTTAAGTCTAGTTTTTCTGTGCCTCTTCCGACCTCCTCATCGGGGGTGAATAAAAGACGAATAGGCCCATGCTCAATCGAGGGATTTTTTAGTAAATACTGAGCAAGTTCCATGATAATTGCAACGCCGGCCTTATCATCTGCACCTAATAAAGTGGTACCGGAGGCAGTTATAATATCCTCCCCCAATTTTGATGCGAGATAAGGGTAATCTGACATCCGAATTACCTGAGAAGGATCATCCGGCAATACCAGATCCTCACCTTGATAATTTCGATGTAAAATTGGCTTTACGTGAGCGCCTGGGCAATCGGGCGCTGTATCTACATGCGCACAGAAACAAATAACGGGACATTTTCTATTTGTAGTTGCAGGGATTGTAGCCATCACATACCCCCATTCATCTAATGCGGCATCAGCGATGCCCATCTCTTGCAATTCCTTTACCAATAACTTAGATAAATCCAGCTGCTTTACAACACTAGGAAATTGGGTGGCATGCGGATCACTTTGTGTATCGATTTGTACATACCGTAAAAAACGATCCGCAAGCGTGAATAAATAAGAATCGAACAAGCGTAATTTTTATCAATTAAGGCATAATGATGAGCGGACTTGCACCCTCAATGGCAACCAGCTCCAAATCAAACACCAAGTCCTTTCCTGCTAAGGGATGATTGGCATCTAATTTCACAGCAGTTTCTAATATCTCCACAACTGTAACTTGAAAATTTCGACCTTGACCATCACTCATATGCAAGGGCATGCCCATGGAAATAGTCATATCTTCTGGAAAGCGATCCTTTGGCATTTCAATCACCATTTCTGGACTATGTGGACCGTAAGCCTCCATAAATGGAATTTGAATTGTTTTCTTTTCACCGATTTGCATTCCAGTAACTCCGTCGTCAAAGCCCTTAATAACAGCTTCGCTGCCTACCTCAAACTGAAGCGGCTCCCTGCCCTCGGATGAATCAAAAGTTTCCCCGTTGGTCAATTTACCGTGGTAATGCACTTTTACTTTATCACCCATTTTTACTGCAGCCATACTGTTTTAATTTCGGTGCAAGGTAACGGAATTGAGGGAGTCAAAAGCCATTTTCAAAACAGATTTATGTACTTTCAGTATTACTAAAAAAATTGCATGCGAACCACCTTTATACTCACCCTGGCTTTCCTGTGTAGTCAAGTACTCTTTGCACAAAAAACAATTACTTCCAAGAAAAATTCAGCCACACTACCAATTGAGTCTGGTGCGCAACAGTTAGATAGTTATGTACCACTCTTGAAAGAAAAACGAGTGGGAGTTTTTGCCAATCAAACATCGATGGTAGGCAAAAAACACCTTGTGGACACCCTGCTGAGTCTGGGAATAGACATTCGTGTAATTTTTGGACCGGAACATGGATTCAGAGGCACTGCAGATGCTGGCGAAAAAGTGGGGGATTATATTGACAAAGAAACAGGCATCCCTGTTGTTTCTTTGTACGGAGCTAAACGCGGACCAGAAAAAAAAGATGTAGAAGAAATCGATATGCTCATTTTTGATATTCAAGATGTAGGTGTTAGATATTATACATTTATTTCTTCCCTGGAAGCCTACATGGAGTCTGCCATAAGATTTAATAAACCGTTGATAATACTAGATAGACCTAATCCAAATGGTTTTTATGTAGACGGCCCTGTATTAAATCCAACTTATAAATCTTTTATTGGAATGCAGCCAATCCCCATTGTATATGGAATGACTATTGGTGAGTACGCCCAGATGTTGTTGGGTGAACGCTGGATAAAGGTAGAAAAGCAGCAAAATGAATCCCTGTCTGCTATGGCGGATCAACTAGCTCCTGCAGCGATTGCTACGGGTAAGCTTGATAAAAACAAGCCACTACTATCGTGCGCCAACAGTAGTTGGGACAAACAACTTTTAAATAAAGATGCGTTTCAGCTTATAGTGATATGCTGCAAAAATTATGACCACCAATCTATGTATGTACTTCCTGTTCGTCCCTCACCCAACCTACCCAATATTCAATCTATCTATCTCTACCCCACCACTTGTTTTTTTGAAGGAACCGCTCTTAGTGAAGGCAGGGGAACTAACAAACCTTTTCAGCTGATTGGCCATCCTGCTTTACCAAAAAATAGGGTCCAGTTTACTCCAAATCCCAATGAAGGCGCCAAAAAATCAAAACACTATGGCGTGGTTTGTTATGGATGGGACTATAGCGGAACTCCTGCACAAGTCTTAAAAAAGACTGATAAAAAAATTCAATTAAGCTGGCTCTTGGAGGCCTATCGAATCTTCCCACAAAAAGATAGTTTTTTCTTACTTCCTAAGTCAGGTGATCCAACATTTTCTTTCTTCAATAAATTGGCTGGCAATAGTACATTGATGCAACAAATAAAAGACGGTAAAGATGAAAAGGAAATTCGGCAGAGCTGGGAGCCACAGTTAACAGAATTCAAAGCCATCAGAAAAAAATATTTACTGTATAAAGACTTTGAGTAGGCCCTGGTACATTTAGTACTTTCGCACGCATGAAAAGAGATCCTAAGGCAATCCGGATTGTGTTTATGGGTACTCCAGATTTTGCTGTAGTTAGTCTACAAAAATTACTGGATGACGGCTTTACAATAGTAGGTGTCATAACAGCTCCTGACAAACCTGCTGGAAGAGGACTTTCCGTACAAGAAAGCCCCGTAAAACAATTAGCTATTGCACATAAGCTTCCACTTCTTCAACCCATCAAATTAAAAGATCCTGATTTTTTGAAACAATTGGCAGCATGGCAACCTGATTTACAAATTGTAGTAGCCTTTAGGATGCTTCCAGAAGTAGTATGGAATCTTCCCCCTTTGGGTACCATTAATTTACATGGCTCTCTTTTACCTAATTACCGCGGTGCCGCACCCATAAATTGGGCATTGATTAATGGCGAACAAAAAACAGGGGTAACTACTTTTTTGCTGAAACATGAAATTGACACCGGAGACCTATTACTACAAAAAGAAATTGCAATGGACGAAAAAGATAATTTTGGCACACTATATAACAAATTAAAAATACTTGGAGCGCAGTTACTCACAAATACTATTGAGCAATATATACAGGAAACCATCACGCCCATACCACAAAATGAGTTAGCGCAATCCAATAAGTCAGCTCCAAAATTGCAAAAAGAAACCGGCGCTATTAATTGGAATAATAGTCCTCAAATAATTAATAATTTAATTCGTGGACTATCTCCATCGCCTGGAGCTTATGCAAACTTGCAAGGAAAATTATTGAAGATCTTTGAAGCTACTCCTATCGACGATAATACCAGTGCAGCCCCAGGAACGATCGACACGGACGGAAAAAATTATCTTCGATTTGCCTGCGCGCAAGGTTGGCTTCAAGTCGAAGAATTACAATTGGAGGGCAAAAAAAGAATGAATGTAATCGCTTTTTTGCAAGGCTATCGTTTTTAACTATAGCCTGCTGACGCTGCCTTTATAAGTGGTCTTTCAAGATTCGTAGCCCCTTTGGATAATAATTATTAGCTCTGCCAGCCACTACATTTAACCAACCCAATGACAAGCCTTGGTAATCAGCCACCATCCAACCCTTAGTTGGGTAAGCCACGTTAGTCTCTTTACGTTGTAAGTAAGCAATTGATTGTTGCCTATCGAGTGATAGTCGGGTCACTGCTGAAGCCAAACGATTAGATAAAGCCAATGCATGTGCAGGAACTAATTTATCGTGCACCCATCTTCCCAATTCGGTTCCGGCATATATGGGATGAAGTGCTTGCTGAATCAATAGCCACGCTGATTGAAGTGCCTTAGGGAAAGCAAATAAACCATCCCCAATTTCCATCATATCCATTCCCTCAAGATCAACCCACTGCAAAAGGGAGGGATAAGGAGCAATAGGGTTGATAGATTTAGATTTTGCTACCCGAATAGACAGGATGGAATTGGCAGCAGCAACTGGCTTTCTTAAACAAGTAAAAAAGAAACCCTCTCCCTTTACAAGATGAGGCCAACATCGATACCCATTTTTTGACTCTATAATACCCCATGAATCGTCGAGTTGAACTGATTGAAAAATAGCTCCGTATTCTTTTATCAGCCACTCAGCTATCGCTTCATTTTCGTTGGAAGAATAAGAGCAAGTAGCATAAAATAAAAAGCCGCCGGGCTTTAGCGCTTTCCATGCCGAGTGAATAATTCGTTGTTGGCGAAGTGCGCAGTGATTGACTTGGCCAGGTGTCCAACCTGCAACACTTGCATGATCCTTCCTGAACAAGCCGCTTCCACTGCAGGGCGCATCCAAGGTGATCCAATCAAAGTAAGCTGGCAACCGTTCAAAATGAGTAGGATCATTTTGTGTCACTACCACATTTTCTGCAGCCCATTTTATAATATTATCACGAAGTAATCCTGATCTTGTACGTATCACCTCATTTGCCACTAATAAGCTCCCGGGTGCCAGCAATGAGTGTAAGTGGGTAGACTTTCCCCCAGGTGCTGCACATAGATCCAACGCACGTATGGCTTGATTTTGCAAACCAGTTTGAATAAAAACCTGCTCTAATAGCATGCTACTAGCTTCCTGAACATAATAAGCCCCGCCGTGAAAAAAAGGATCAAACGTGAATGATGGCCGGGGCGAAACATAAAACCCATCTGAGGTCCATGGAACTTTTTCCAATGAAAAAGACAGTGGCGTCTTCTTTGCGGGATTTATTCGAATAGAAGTAATAGGGTCAGTTGAAAAATGAGCCGCCTCAAAACGCGAACGGTCATAGCCAGAAAGACCCTCTAATGAGTCTAAAAGAGATACTGGTAATTGCACGTATTAAAACTAAGGAGAATCAAAGATTCTTTATTTCTGCAACAAGATCTTGAAGTACTTTTTTTGCATCCCCAAATAACATGGAGGTCTTAGGACGGAAAAATAATTCATTCTCAATACCTGCGTAACCCGGTTTCATGCTTCGCTTGTTGACAATTACATGCTTAGCCAACTCAACATCCAAAATAGGCATACCATAGATGGGCGAAGAAGTATCAGACTTTGCGGCAGGATTTACTACATCATTAGCACCCAATATCAAAACAACATCCGTGGTTGAAAACTCTTCATTCGCCTGCTCCATCTCCAGCAGCTTTTCATATGGAACATCAGCCTCCGCTAATAATACATTCATATGGCCAGGCATCCTACCTGCAACAGGATGTATGGCATATTTTACATCCACTCCTTTAGATTCCAATAGCTTTTCTAATTCATGACAAGCATGTTGGGCTTGTGCTACAGCCAGACCATATCCAGGAACAATATAAACTTTAGCAGCATAGCTCATTAACACAGCCGTATCACTTAGACTAATTTCCTTATGGGTGCCTACCGCAGTACCTGCTGCCGTTCCAACTTTACTTCCCCCTCCAAATGAACCTATCAACACATTAGTTAGAGAACGATTCATTGCCTTACACATTAGTATGGTGAGCAAGGTTCCTGCTGCACCAACTAGAATCCCACCAGTAAGCATCACTTTATTTTCATAAAGAAAACCGCCACAAGCTGCCGCAACGCCGGTAAAAGAATTGAGTAATGAAATTACCACAGGCATATCTGCACCCCCGATTGGAAACACAAAGAATATACCATACAATAACGACAAGAAAAATATTGTATAGAAAATAAAAATAGCATTTGCCGGCAAGAAAATGATTAGGTAAGAGGCAAGCGCCACAATGATTCCCAAAAGCAAAATATTGAATAGATGTTGCCCTTTAAATGAAAAATCCTTTATAGATCCATTCAACTTACCCCAAGCTATTATACTTCCAGCAAAAGAGACAGATCCAATAACCAGTCCTATTACAATGATCAATAAGAAGCCTTTGAGTGCACCAGCTGCATTTGCCATCAGTAATACACCTGCCATTACAGGATCTAAATGAGCTAAGTGATCAAACTCAACCAAGCTGATTAACGCAGCACAAGCACCGCCCATTCCATTGAATAAGCTTACCATTTCAGGCATCGCCGTCATCTTGACACGCTTAGCTGCCAGGGTACCAACCACCGTCCCGATTAAAATTCCACCAAAAATCCATCCATAATTTCCTAAACGAGTACCATCCTCCTCATACAAGAAAATAGTTCCAAGTATAGCTAACGTCATACCAACAGCAGCTACCCTGTTGCCATTTCGCGCACTGGCAGGATGTGATAACATTTTAAGCCCTACAATAAATGTAACCGAGGCAATTAGGTAGATAAAAGTCAGGAGGTTCAGTTCCACAAGAATATTTTTTTAGTTCAGAATTATTTTTTCTTCTTAGAAAACATCTCTAACATTCTGTCAGTCACCACAAATCCCCCCACTACATTTAGTGTTCCTACAATTACCGCAATGAATCCAAATATCAATGCCAAATAATTTGTAGGGGCCGCTTTACCCATGACAATAATGGCTCCAATAATTACTACTCCATGTATGGCATTAGCCCCACTCATTAAAGGAGTATGCAGTACGCTGGGCACCCTACCAATAACTTCAATCCCAACAAAAATCATCAGAATTACGATGTATAAAATTTCTTGATGATTACTAATCCAAGATAGTATTTGTTCCATTTTATAAGCTTGAAGCGATTTTATCGTTTACGATTTCCCCTTGAAACGTGATACAGGCCCCTTTCACCAAATCATCCTCCCAATTCAACTGTAAGGCACCTGCTTTATCAATCAACAATTGGAAAAAATTGAGCACATTTTTACCATATAACTTACTGGCATCTGCTGGAAGAGAAGCAGGTAGACTAGATGCTCCCACAATTCTTACACCATTTTGGTCAACCGTTTCTCCATCTTTTGTAAAAGGCGTATTTCCACCCGTTGAGGCAGCCAAATCAATTATAACAGATCCATTTCGCATAGAGGCAATCATCTCGGCTGTAATTAGGATAGGCGCCTTTTTGCCGGGAATTTGTGCGGTGGTGACTATGATATCCGCCTTTGCTGCAGACTGAGCAATTCTTTCACGCTGTCTACGTTGATATTCTTCTGATTGTTCTACTGCGTAACCACCAGCCTTGCTGGCATCAGCAGCCCCTTCCACCTCTACAAATTTTGCCCCCAAACTCATCACTTCCTCTTTCACTGCAGGACGCGTATCAAAAACTTCCACCACTGCGCCTAGTCTTTTTGCAGTAGCAATAGCCTGAAGACCAGCAACGCCAGCACCCAGTATCAAAATCTTAGCAGGTGTAATACTTCCAGCCGCAGTCATAAACATAGGAAAGTACCTGCCATAGGTAGTTGCAGCTAACAAAACAGCTTTATATCCAGCAATGTTTGCCTGCGAACTTAATATATCCATTGACTGCGCCCTGGTAGTTCTTGGTAGCATGTCCAGTGAAAAACAAGTAACTCCTGATTTGGCCACGGATTGTACCCACTCTTTTTTATACAAAGGCTGGTAGGCACCAATTAATATTTTTCCGCTACAACCTGCCAACTGATCAGCTGGTATGGTATGCATCGCTAAAATCACATCAGCGTTTTTTATTACGCTTGACCGGTCGCTAATGGTAGCACCCGCTGATTGGTAGGAGGCATCGCTACAAAACGAAAGAGTCCCTGCTCCTTGTTCCACCCAAACGGCAAAACCTTTTTTAATTAAAAAAGCGGCGGCTTCGTCAGATAAGGATACCCTTGCTTCTGGATTTGGTTCACGTAATACTCCAATGGTCATATAAGTAAGCAGTATTAGTAAAACTGCTTGACGAAGGTAGCAATTAATAACGGATCCTAAAGTGGGACTTCTCTAGAAAAGCTGGGCTGAAAAGCACTACTCCAAATTGGAAAAAGTCAATTGTCATCCTTACTTGTTCGTGCAATTGAATATACGACCAAGCGTTTTCCATTTCTTGACTCCAGCGAATGTCATCAATGATTAATATCGACTCCTTGGATAAAAAAGGAAGCAATTGCAAAAAATAGCGTTTGGTAGCCTCCTCTTGATGATTGCCATCCATAAATACTAAGTCAGGACTATCCATTTTTTCCAGTAAGTCCACCAGAACATGATCTAGATTGCCAACCCTCAATTTAATATTGGGGCAATTCCAATTAGAAAAATTTTGCTTAGCCACTTCAGCTATTGACGCTACTCCCTCTATGGTATGGACGGAGGCTAAAGGACAAGCTAGTGAAAAAAAAGAAGTAGATAATCCTATTGAAGTCCCAAGTTCAAGTATAGTTTTTGGCTTATAATACCGAGCCATTCGAAAAAAAAGCTTAGCCGTTCTGGGTCTTTTTGCAGCTGTTTTAGCTAGTGAAGCAATAGTACAACTTGTACTATTGCCCCTCCTGGAACCAGCCCCAATTTCTGAGATTGAAAGTACCCTCTCATTTGACAACATTTCTTTTCTCCAAGTATTCCAGGGTATGTATTCCTTATAGAAAGATTTATCTTGCAGTACATTTTTCAAAAAATCAAATACAAAAGGAGAATGAATGCCATGTCCATGAGGACTTGCTGCGTGCAGTAAAAAATTAAAATATTTTATAGCTAATTGAGGAGTGGTGAACATACCGATCCTTATGTTAAGCGCTCCCAAACCTGGAAAGAATAATTAAAGGGGTGCTTTGCGTCCGCCTCCCGATCCAATTGGCTAACAAGTTTCCAATTATTGGGGTGAAATGAAGAAAAAAAGGTGTCTGCATCAGGAGATGCTTCAACGCGAGTAAGGTAGATTCGCGTTGCCAAGTCAAAAAATAAATTATAAATCTCTCCACCTCCAATAATTACTACCTCGTTTGCACCGCATTCTTTCGCTTTTGAAAGGGCCGCCATAGCGTCAGCTACTACTATTACCGGACCAGTCGGACTCCAGTTAGCCTGGCGAGTGATTACAATATTAGTTCTACCAGGCAACGGCTTACCCAGTGAGTCATAGGTTTTTCTTCCCATGATAACAGGAAGTCCCCAGGTTACATTTTTAAAGTGCTTGAGATCGGCTGGCAAATGCCAAGGCATTCCCCCATCCTTTCCTATGGCATTATTCTGTCCAGCTGCAACGATGAGGGATACTTGCATATCAATTCGAGTTAAACAGCCACCGGTGCCTTAATAGCTGGGTGGCATTGATAATTTAAAATTTCTATGTCCTCAAATCGAAATGAAAACAAATCAGTAATAGCAGGATTTAAATGTATAGTTGGTAATGGGAATGGCGCACGACTCAACTGTAATTTCACTTGTTCAACATGATTACTGTAAATATGAACATCTCCAAAAGTATGTACAAAATCACCTGGCACAAGTTGGCAAACCTGGGCAAGCATGTGGGTGAGAAGTGCGTAAGAGGCAATATTAAACGGAACTCCCAAAAACACATCTGCACTTCGTTGATATAATTGACAACTCAATCGTCCATCTGCCACATAGAATTGAAATAGTGAATGACAAGGCATGAGTGCCATCTGTGGAAGTTCGGCCACGTTCCAAGCACTTACAATTAATCGACGGCTATCTGGATTTTTTTTGATTTCCTGTATTAACCATGAAATTTGATCAACAACCTGCCCGTTTTTACCTTCCCAATGTCTCCATTGCTTACCATAAACAGGGCCAAGTTCGCCCTGTGCATCAGCCCATTCATCCCAAATACTAACTCCATTTTCTTTTAGATAGGCAATATTTGTTTCTCCTTTTAAAAACCAAAGCAATTCATGAATAATACTTCTTACATGCACCTTTTTGGTAGTCACCAGCGGAAATCCGTCTGCAAGATTGAACCGCATTTGGTAGCCAAAAACACTTCTGGTTCCCGTACCTGTTCGGTCTGTCTTATCAGACCCATTTTTCAAAATATGCTGTAATAAATTATGATACTCCTGCATTGTGCAATATTAAGCAGATTGAGCCCGTCGCACCAACTCTTTTTGTATTAACCCTAACTCTCTACCAGTTTGACCTTTCACGGAGGTATTTTCTTGTGCTCGACGCATCAAGTATGGGACAACATCTTCTATAGGACCAAATGGCAAGTATTTGCTAACACTACATCCGGCGGCGGCTAAATTAAAAGTGATATTATCACTCATGCCATATAGTTGACTCCAATGAATATGCGGATGATTAGCAGGCAGCCCCTGCTCCACCAGAAGATTGTAAGCCAAAAGACAACTCTCCTCATTATGTGACGCAACTATTACACCAAACTGATTAAGGTTATTAATACAAAAATGGAGGGCCTCATTGTAAAGCAAATCGGTAGCCTCCTTAGTAGGGTTAATGGGAGATGGATATCCAAGATCAGCTGCACGCTTTCGCTCCTTCTCCATGTAGGCACCCCTGACTAACTTGGCGCCAGAAATATATCCACGGCTGGATGCAAATGCATGCATGGATTGTAAAAAAGTTAATCGATCGGCTCGATATAACTGGTATGTATTATAGACAAAGGGAGCTTTTTTATTACAGAGCTCCATCATGATGGCGCATAATGCATCAAGCGGCTCTTGAATCCAAGTTTCCTCAGCATCCAATGCTACCGCAATTTTTTTAGAGGTAGCATGAAAACAAATTTTTTCCATTCTGGAGCAAACACGGCCCCATTCATTGAGTAACAATGGAGGGAGTTGATTTAACGCTAACTCGTATCGCTCTAGCAATGGTTTGTTGATAGAGATCATCCTCTTGTGTAATTCAGCTAGCAGTTCAAATCGTGAAAGTCCGGTGAGCTTAATACTGATAAAAGGAATATTTGGTTGTGTGGCTGCAAAATCAATTACACGAACAAACTGATCTCTTGCCTCATCATAAAATGTCTCACCTTGCTTTCCCTCTACCCCGTAATCCAGTATAACTTTTACTTGAAAAGATCCCAATCTTGCCGCTACAGGAATCATTTGCGCTAGGGTTTCTCCTCCAATGAATTGAGAAAATAGAGTAGAACGAATTAACCCTTTTACAGGAAGCCCCATTTTGATTGACAATGGGGCAAGTCGGGTACCCACTTGCACCAGCAAGGGATTGGACATAACCTTAAAAAGAAAACGAGCTTTTTTTAAAGCGGCATCAGATTTATATTGAAATGCAAGCGCTGTATTATCAAAAGAAGGAGACAATAGATGGTTGGACATAGTGAAAACAGCTGAATAGTACGCATGCAAAAATAGTGGAACACCGGGAGATCAATACAGGACCTTTTAAATGGCCTGATGATTAAAAGGCTGCAATACCATTTCGCTGACAACGCCGCTCACAGGTTGCTGACATAGAAACCATATAGACCGTGCAGCTTCTTCCGGTTGAATCATTTTATCCCGTTGCACACGCAAATCGATCGTATCCCAAAAGCCGGAATTCACACCCCCCATAAAAACATTGGTAATCCGGATATCTGTTCGTTTTAACTCCTCTCTTACGCTTTGCATCATACCCACTAACCCATATTTAGAAGCGCTATAGGCAGCTGCTCCGGCCATGGGGACCTTTCCAAGCACCCCGGGAATATTTATAATGAGTCCCTTTTTTGCAGTTTTCATAGCAGGTAGAAATGCCTTTAACAAGCGAAAGGGGGCCAATAAATTGACTTGAAGCGTTTGTATCATCTCCCCCTCAGATAGGGTGTCCAGGGGTTTTATAATTCCAATACCTGATGCATTAACCAAAATATCAATCACAGGAAAGATGGCAAAATATTGTTTTGCAAGTAGTTCAACTGCTGCGGGATCTTGTAAGTCAGCAGCGCAATACTGCGAGGCGGGAACTCCCATAGAAGAAGCCAGCGTTTGTAGACCCCCAGCATCTCTGCCAGATAAGAAAAGATTGGCCCCACTACCCTGTAATAGACGAGCTGTATGCGCCCCAATATCACCGGTAGCTCCAACTACTAAGACATTTTTTCCACGCAAGCTTTCCATAAAATCATTTTTTAAAGAACAAATACCCCTGATTTTTGTTTGGTGAGTTACCTGATTTATTATGAGAGAAATAACTATTCTGTTTCCACACCAACTTCACTATCCTCATCCGGTTTTAGAGAAAAACCGACCTGTTTTCCTAATTGAGGAGTCCCTTTTCTTCTCTCAATTTCATTTTCACAAGCAAAAACTGGTGCTCCACCGTGCATCCCTTAAATCATTTCAAGAATTATTAGAAAAAAAAGGATTTACAGTAGTGTATATTGCTGCAACTGATGCAACACACGATTTATCAATTTGCTTGAAAAAGCTTGCCGATAACGGATTGGAAAAATTGCACTATATAGATCCTGTGGATGATTGGCTGAATCAAAAAATACAGAAAAGCACCAAGCAACTCAAACTAACAGCCAGCTCCTATACCACTCCAGGATTTTTAAATCAATTGGCTGATGTAGATACTTTTTTTGAAAAAAGAAAAACATACTTTCAAACTGATTTTTATTGCTGGCAACGCAAACAACGAAATTGGCTAATGGACCCCACCGGAAAACCGATTGGCGGAAAATGGACTTTTGATGATCAAAATCGAGAACGCTATCCTTCTAAGCATACGCCACCAACACTACCAATTGTCAAGCCCAATAAACATGTAAAAGAAGCTATACAATACACGGAAAATCATTTTTCAAAAAATCCAGGAGAAACAAAAAACTTTAATTACCCTGTAACGCATGAACAGGCTATTGATTGGTGGCGAAATTTTTTAGAGACACGGTTTAACGACTTTGGGGTGTATGAGGATGCAATGGCATTACAGCACACCTGGTTACACCATGCTGTAATTAGTCCCCTGTTAAATATAGGTTTGCTAGAACCTGCCAAGTTGATCAATGAAGCGTTAGCAATAGGAGAAAAGAAAAAAATTCCGCTCAATTCACTAGAGGGCTTTATCCGGCAAATAAGCGGATGGAGAGAATTTATTCGCATTGTGTATGAGAGGGAAGGACGCAAACAACGAACTACCAATCATTGGAAGTTTACACGAAAAATACCTTCAAGTTTTTGGACCGGAACCACTGGAATTCATCCTATAGATCATTTGATTGAAACACTGAAGAAAAATGCCTACACGCATCATATAGAGAGGCTAATGGTACTTGGAAACTTTATGCTGCTGTGCGAGTTTGACCCTGATGAGGTATACAAGTGGTTCATGGAATGGTATATTGACAGTTATGATTGGGTCATGGTCCCTAATGTGTATGGTATGACCCAATTTGCAGATGGCGGATTGATGACCACCAAACCTTATATCAGCGGCAGCAACTATTTATTAAAAATGGGTGACTGGGATAAGAAAAAAGTGACTCAACTTGATACGGGCGAATGGGTTTCTTGGACCGAAATCTGGGATGGCCTTTTTTGGCGCTTTATGGACAAACAAAGGTCCTTCTTCTTAAAAAACCCGCGGCTGGGCATGTTGGTTAAAACCTTAGATAAGATGAACCCGGAACGCAAAAAAAGACTTTTTCAAGTAGCTAATGACTTTTTATTGCAATTGGACAGAACCAAATAAAGAATTTATTGTTTAAGCTTTTATACATGTATTTTCCCACAGACATACAATCTATAAAAGAGCGTATCAGTAAAATTGATCCAGTAGGCTATGGAATAACCCGTAATTACTTAGACGGCAAAGTGACCTACTTGTCCCCTTATATCTCTCGGGGAGTCATTTCTACCAAACAACTTGCGGAATATGTAATGCAATTAAATTACCAACCGCATCAACTATTACGACTGGTCCAAGAGCTTGCCTGGAGAGACTACTTCCAACGAGTATGGCTATCGCTGGGGGATGACATATTTGATGATATACGGATGAACAGAGGAGCCATTAGAACGCATAAAATCCCTAAAGCTATTTTGGAAGCCACTACTGGAATCGATGCAGTAGATGAGGGTATTAAAAAAATGCTACAAACAGGTTACATGCATAACCACCTTAGGATGTATGTAGCCTCGATAACTTGTAATATTGGTAAATCAGATTGGCGAATTCCCTCCCAGTGGATGTATTATCATTTATTGGATGGTGACTTAGCAAGTAACACACTTAGCTGGCAGTGGGTAGCAGGCACTTTTTCTTCCAAGAAATATTACTGCAATCAAGAAAATATTAATCAATACTGTGGAACTAAGCAAAAGGGTACTTTTTTAGACAAGCCTTACCTGGATTTGCCTTTGCTAGATGTGCCACGGGCCTTAGAGGATATAGAAAATCTAACCCTTAGCACTGAACTTCCCCAAAAAGAAAATCCTGTACTAGATCCGAACTTACCCGTCTTATTATACCACCCTTATCACTTGGATCCCGAATGGAAAAAAGAATACAGCGCAAATCGTATCCTGGTGTTAGAACCTTCACATTTTAGAGAACATCCTGTTAGTAAAACAGTACTTCAGTTCATTATTGAGTTGGGGAAAAATATTGAAGGACTTCAGGTTTTTGCGGGAGAAGTTGGAGAAATACCAGGATTACGAGACTGCAAATCAATTTATACACGAGAGCATCCTTCCTTTCACCATTTTCCCGGAATACAGGAACAAAGAGAATGGATGGTGCCGGAATTAACTGGCCGGTTTAATTCATTTTTTGATTTTTGGAAAAAAGCAGAAAAAGCACTTTTTCCAAAAGCACCAAAGGCCGCAACGCCCCCCACTCTATTCTCCGCAGCTCCTGCACTATCTTTGCAGAAACGCTGATATGGAATCCAAATCCCCTGTTGATAGTTTAACCATTATGACGGAATTAGTACTTCCGAATGACACCAATTTGTTTGGGAATCTAATGGGTGGTCGATTGATGTATTGGATGGACATCGCTGCTGCGCTGGCAGCACAAAAGCATTGCAGTGTTCCCTGCGTAACCGCTTCTGTTGACAATATTTCTTTTGAAAATCCAATCAAATTAGGGAATACAGTTCATATAGAAGCCAAAGTAACCCGCGCTTTCAACACCTCAATGGAAGTACACTTACGCGTATGGGGCGAAGACCTTACACAACAATTTCGCTATAAAAGCAATGAAGCTTATTACACGTTTGTTGCACTAGACCCCAACCGAAAACCCAGACCAGTTCCTTCCTTAGAACCTACTAATGAGGAGGAGAAAAGATTATTTGATGGTGCACTTCGAAGAAGACAACTCCGACTAATTCTGGGAGGCAAAATGAAACCAGGAGAAGCGGCTGAATTAAAAGCATTATTTGCAGACGCTAAAGTGGGAAGTTAGTTGATGCTTTCCGTTCGATGATGTTTTCCTTTTAACATATACGTTCGGCTTTGTTCAATAGCATCCATAATTTGATCCATGATTTGCTCAGCAGGAGCTTCATAATCTATTTTTAAGGGCGCTTTGAATTCAACGGATAAACGCGTGTTACGCTTTTTTAATTTAAGCCCCTTTTTGTTGAAGGCACGCCAAAATCCACTGATCACTATAGGGATTACAATGGGACGAACCTCTTTGATAATTAGGGCTGTCCCTTTTCTTCCAGGAGCAAAGGGACGTGTGGTACCCTGTGGAAATGTAATAACCCAATTCCTTTCAAGTGCTCTTACAATTTTTCTAGTATCCGAAGGGTCAAGTCCTCTTCGAACGTCTTTACCTTCTGCTCGCCAGGTCCTTTTTACAGTAATACCTCCTGCCAATAGAAAAAGACGAGTAAGCAAATTGTCTTTCATAGTCTCTACAGCAGCAACGTAGTTAACCCTGGTAAAGGGGTTTAATAAATAATAGGGCAAACCTAACCGGTCAGTTTTACCCCACTTTATAGCACAGAAAATTTGAAAAAATGTAATGACGTCTGCAAAATAAGTTTGATGGTTACTGACAAATAATACTTTCTCCTTGGGCAGTCCTTTTAGATGTGCTGCCCCTTTAATCCGTAGCCGATTGAATAGTGCCAGGCCTGGATAAGAGACTACACCAACAACTAGAAAAACAGCTTTTCTAACTAAGTTGGCACGAAAGATTCTTTGCACGATTTTAGACATGCGTTAGGATTACAGGTATAACAAATATAACACCGCAAGCCTCAGTCACATAAAAAAAGGCTGCCTGTATGGCAGCCTTGTTAAATTAAGTAGACAAAGGGGATTATTCTGCACCGCCGTCCATCTTCTTCTTCAGGTCGGCTAATACTCCCAAATCTCCTAGTGTAGCTTTCTCCACTTTAGTTTGGATATTCTTTACAGCTTTCTTTGTCTTATCAGCGTCAGCTTTTGCTTCTTTCTTTGCTACCTCAACTTCTTCTACTTTTCCTTGCTCCCAAATTCGGGTATGAGAAAGAACAATTCGCTTTTCGTTTCGATCAAACTCGATAACCATAAAGGAAGCTGTTTCATCAGCACCAATTGTTTTACCATCTTCCTTAGCCAAATGGCGGTTAGGAGCAAACCCCTCTAGACCATAGGGAAGTTGTACAACAGCACCTTTATCATCACGACGAGAAACCAATCCCTTGTGTAAGCTTCCAATTGCAAATGTATCTTGAAGTGTGTTCCAAGGATCTTCTTCCAATTGCTTGTGTCCTAATTGTAACTTACGATTCTCACGATCAATTCCTAAGATCATCACGTCAATGTGCTGTCCAACTTTTGTATACTCAGTTGGATGATTGAAACGCTTCAACCAGCTCAGATCGCTGATATGAATCATGCCCCCTATACCAGGCGCCAATTCTACAAACACTCCGTAATTAGTGATATTTTTTACTAATCCGGCGTGGCGGCTTCCTTCTGGGAACTTAGCATCAATTTCATTCCATGGATCTGCAGATAGCTGCTTGATAGAAAGACTCATTTTGCGACTTTCCTTATCCAAGGTTACAATTTTAGCTTCGTGCTCATCCCCTAATTTGAAATACTCTTTTGCATTCACAGGTGTGTTTGCCCAAGTAATTTCAGATACGTGAACTAGTCCTTCAACACCAGGTTGAATTTCCAAGAAAGCACCATAATCCTCTATGTTGACCACTTTACCTTTCACTACATTCCCTTCAACCACTCCCTCTCCCAACACATCCCAAGGGTGAGGAGTAAGCTGCTTCAATCCTAGGCTGATTCTACGCTTTTCATCATCAAAGTCTAGAACCACCACATTGATCTTCTGGTCTAATTTAAGAACCTCAGAAGGATGGGCAATTCGACCCCATGAAATATCAGTGATATAAAGTAATCCATCCAGACCTCCCAAATCCATAAAGGCACCAAAGTCTGTGATATTCTTAACCGTTCCTTCTAGCACCTGTCCTTTTTCCAGCTTGCTCATGATTTGCGCACGCTGTGCTTCAATATCACTTTCAATTAATGCTTTATGTGATACTACCGCATTTTTGATGGTTTCATTGATCTTAACAACTTTAAATTCCATTGTTTTACCAACAAATTGATCGTAGTCAGTTACAGGCTTCACATCGATCTGTGAGCCAGGCAGGAAAGTTTCCATACCAAACACATCTACAATCAAACCACCTTTAGTTTTTGAAGTAACAGTACCTGTGATAATTTCACCCGTTTTGTGAACTTCCACAATACACTCCCAGGCACGTGTGATACGCGCTTGACGACGGCTCAAATTCAAATGGCCATCGCGGTCTTCTTTTTCAACAATCATTACTTCCACTTCATCACCCACTTTAAGCGTAGGGATGTCACGGAATTCATTGAGAGAAATCAATCCATCACTTTTAAAACCGATGTTCAATACAACATCTGTCTTAGTCATTCCCACCACTAGACCTTTGATTAGCTCCCCATCGTTTAATTGAACAAATGTGCTCTCATAAACCTTGTGATACTTTTCTTTTTCAGCGTCAGCGTATGAGGTTACATTACGCTTGTCTACGGTCCAGTCAAAATCATCATGTGCAGTAAGCACAGCCTCTACAGGTGCTTTTGTTGTCGCTGCAGGTGTGGCGGTATCCGCCCCACTCTCCTGTACATCAGCGTTTAATTGTTTGGTTAAAAATTGATGAAACATTCTAATAACCCGAGGGTTTTATTTCGGGGTGGCAAAGATACAGTTATTATTGCTATTTTCACTAAAATTCAAGGCTTGCTTTACGAAGGACTTAAACTAGTTTCAAGGCTGGCAATCAAGCTTTTATGCAGGGAAATTCGCGTAAATAATCCAGCAGTTCTTCAATTGAAAGGTCCTATTCTTTTGGCAGCCAATCATCCCAACTCTTTTCTAGATTCTATTCTACTTGATACACTTTTTAAGGAACCCGTTTGGGCATTAGCCAGAGGAGATGCTTTCAACAAAAAATGGCACGCACGATTGCTAAGTTCATTACGCATTTTTCCTGTTTACAGAACCAGTGAGGGTGTGGAAAATTTACACGTAAACTATAAAACCTTTGATACCTGTGTGGCCCTATTTAAAAAAAATCAAATTGTAACAATTTATAGCGAAGCACTATGTGTAAATGAATGGCACTTGCGAAATCTAAAAAAGGGAACTGCCCGGTTAGCCATTCAAGCCTGGGAAGCTGGCTTGCCGCTAACTGTGCTGCCCGTTGGTATTAACTATAGCTCCTTTAGAAGCATTGGAAAAAACGTTCACATAAATTTTGGCGAACCCATTACAGCAGCAAGGGTTCCATTTACAAAAAGCGATGGGGCTAGACATCAACAATTCAACCAGTGTTTACAAGATGAATTGAAAAAATTGGTGTATGAAATTTCACCGACTGATACAGAAAAACTAACCCAACTTTTAGCATTCCCGGTAGGAAAACTAGAAAAAAGATTACTCACACCTGTTGCAAGCTTAGGCAGATGGATTCATTGGCCAATTCATTACCCCTTACAACAATTCACGCTAAAAAAATTTGGAAAAACAGGGCACTATGATGCTGTACTAAGCTCGCTACTCTTACTTACCTACCCACTCTACCTGCTACTATTGTTTTCAGCACTCTTATATCTTGGCTATTCAGTTATAGCAGCAGGGATGATAATTGCTTTGTTCCCCCTGTCAGCTTGGTGTCATATTCGTACTAAAAAACAATTTGATTTTCAATGAAGGGGCTTATCAGTCATGCTCTTTGCTGCCAAGTAGCCACTACTCCAAGCATGTTGAAAATTGAAACCTCCCGTAATACCATCTACATCTAAAACTTCCCCAGCAAAAATAAACCTGGCACTACTTTACTTTCCATACTGCCCAGTTCCACTTGGCTACAATCAACACCGCCCGCTGTTACAAATTCTTTTTTAAAAGTAGTCTTACCACTCACTACAATCTCTTGATCCGTGAGGAGTTTAATCAATTTATTTTTCTGTTTGGCAGTAAAAATTCCAGCAGCCCCTCCTCCAATTACAGCTACATCGTATTGAGATAAGTTGGCCATTACTTTATATAAAAAGCTGAACAGGGGCTGAGGGGAATAGATGCTGATTCAAGCGTTCGGCCTCCTCAATGGGTGTATAATCAGATAAAATGGCAGCTCGATCATTTCGAACACAAACATCGTGTTCAAAATGAACAGAAACTTTTGCGTCTTTGGTGCGCACTGTCCATCCATCTTTATCGGTATAAACTTCTTTTCTGCCTAGATTAATCATTGGCTCTATTGCCAACACCAACCCTTCCTTTAGTTTAGGGCCCGCTCCTCTCTTTCCATAGTTGGGCACCTGCGGGTCCTCGTGTAAATTTTTCCCCAAACCATGTCCTACCAGTTCTCTCACCACCCCATACCCATGTTTTTTTTCTGTATGCTCCTGTATAGCAAAAGAGATATCACCCACCCGATTTCCTGCAACCGCTTTTTCAATTCCTTTGTACAAGGATTCTTTGGTAACACGAATTAGATTTGAAATAGCATCACTGGGCTCCCCTAAGCAAAATGTATAGGCGTGATCTCCATGCCACTCATTTAAAAATACTCCCACATCAATAGAAATGACATCCCCTTCTTGTAATGGTTGTTCATTTGGAAAACCATGTACTACCACATCATTAACTGAAATACAGGAACTAAAAGGATAGCCATGGTAATTCAGAAAAGAGGGAATAGCCTTGTGATCGCAAATAAATTGATGAATTCGTTTATCTAATGCCAACGTAGTAACGCCAGGACGCAGTTCTGTAGCTACCATTGCTAGTGTTTTACTAACTAACAAGGCACTTGCCCGCATCTGGATGATTTCCTCTTCGGATTTTACTACCATACAACAAATATCTATGAAAAAATAAAAAACCCGGCCGAAGATTCAGCCGGGTTGAAATTTCACAAAACAAATTTTTACATATCAACTGGAGCAGCGGCTTGACGACCCTGAATTCTTCCGCTTTTCATTAATCCATCGTATTGACGCATCAGCAATTGCGTTTCAATTTGCTGTAACGTATCCAAGATTACACCAACCATAATCAAAAGAGAAGTGCCACCAAAAAAGGTAGAAAACTGTTGTGTAACTCCTAATTTTTCGGCAATACCTGGCAATATTCCAACTAATGCAAGCAAAAGGGCACCTGGCAACGTAATTCGGTCCATAATGGCACCTATATAATCAGCAGTAGGCTGACCTGGTTTCACACCAGGAATAAAGCCATTGTTCTGCTTTAGATTATCTGCAATTTGTTTAGGATTGAAAATAAGCGCAGTATATAAAAATGTAAAACCTATTACTACAACTGAATACAGCACCATATGCCAAATGTTTGTCTGATCGGTTATGGCGCGTAAAAAATCATTAGCCTGCGTATTATAGTTTGCAAAAATCGTAGGAATAAAAATAATGGCTTGCGCAAAAATGATTGGCATTACACCAGAGCTGTTCACTTTTAGTGGCAGAAACTGACGTGCACCGCCAAACTGACGATTGCCAACTATTTGTTTTGCGTAATTCACAGTCACTTTACGTACACCTTGCACCAAGAGTATACATCCCATGATAATAGCAATCAGAATGGCTATTTCAATTATGAATAATAGTATTTGGCCATTACGAACTGATTTAGCACTTAATTCCTGTAAAAATGATTGGGGAAGACGTGCCAAAATTCCAATCATGATAATCAGCGAGGTACCATTTCCCAGCCCTTTATCCGTTATTTTTTCACCCATCCACATTACAAACAATGTTCCGGCAGTTAGTACTACAATCGTAGACAACCAGAAATAGGGTGCAAAGGCAGGGATTATTCCTCCACTTTGAGAAGTGAGTCCTTGCAAATAAGTAACATAAGCTGAGGCCTGTAGCAGCGTTACAATGACAGTCAGATAACGAGTATATTGATTGATCTTCTTACGTCCACTCTCTCCTTCCTTTTGCATTTTCTGAAACTGAGGAACCAGTACAGTCAGTAACTGTACAAAAATGGAAGCAGAAATGTAAGGCATGATACCCAATGCAAAGATGGAAGCTTGATTAAAAGCTCCACCAGAAAAGGCATCAATTAAACCCAAAATACCAGTACTATTCTCGGCTGAGGCAGCTAACTTAATTGGATCAATACCAGGTAATGCAATGTATGCACCAATCCGGTAGATTGTAATCATCAAGAGCGTAAAAAGAATCTTATCCCGAAGCTCTTCGATACTCCAAATGTTGCGAAGCGTTTGAAAAAATTTCTTCACGGTTTGATTGAGGTTTTAGTCAACTAATTTAAGCAACGATCTCGACAGTACCACCAGCCGCTTCAATAGCAGCTTTTGCCTTGGCACTTATGGCATTTACGCGGAAGCTATACTTCCCTTTCACCTCACCATTTCCAAGGACTTTCACACGATCAGTCTGACTAATCAGGCCGTTGATATATAAATTCTCTAGTGAGAACTCGTTAATATTGTATTTGGCAGACAATTGATCCAACTGTCCTAAGTTTAATACTTTGTAAGAGATCCGGTGTGGATTTTTAAAACCACGCTTGGGAACGCGACGTTGGATAGGCATCTGGCCTCCCTCATGAGCCATTTTACTTTTAAAACCTGTACGGCTCTGGGCTCCTTTGGTACCTTTTGTAGCAGTTCCTCCATGTCCGGAACCGTCACCACGCCCAATTCGTTTTGTTTTGTGTGTGGCGCCTTTAGCAGGCTTCAATTGATGCAGTTTCATAGCTTTTATTGTTTACTCATCGCCCCGAAAGCAATTTTGTGCGGGGCTCGCATTATTAAATTGAGCGCAGATACGCTCGTTTGATTATTTAGATTCTTCGACTTTAAGTAGGTGAGTAACCTTACGCACCATACCCAATACTTGTGGAGTAGCATCTACTTCACGAGTTGAATTGGTCTTATTCAAACCAAGTGCCTGCAATGTTAACTTTTGGCGCTCCGGTCTGTCAATTGGACTTTTAACTAGTGTTATTTTAATTTTTTTCATGGTCAGTCTTTTAACCGTTAAATACTTTTTTCAATCCTAACGTACGCGTCTTAGCAATCTGTACAGGCTCACGCAATAAGGCAAGCGCCTTAAACGTAGCTTTCACCACATTATGAGGATTTGCAGATCCCAATGACTTTGCAAGTACGTCTGTTACACCCGCACTCTCTAACACAGCACGCATTGATCCCCCGGCAATTACTCCGGTTCCATGTGCAGCAGGCTTAACCAATACTTTAGCGGCTCCTTCCTTAGCCAACTGATCATGCGGAACGGTACCCTTCATGATTGGAACTTTGATCAAGTTCTTTTTTGCATCCTCAATACCCTTAGTGATAGCTTCTTGCACTTCCTTTGCTTTACCGAGGCCATGCCCTACTACACCATTTCCATTTCCTACTACTACTAGCGCAGAAAAACTAAAGGCACGACCACCTTTGGTAGTTTTTACCACACGATTGATGGCTACGACTTTATCTTTCAACTCAAGGTCCCCGGCTTTTACTCTATTCAAATTGAGCTTTGACATGTATAGTTTTTTTGTTGCGTTTAATTAATTAGAACTGTAATCCTCCCTCACGTGCGCCGTCAGCAACTGACTTAACACGACCATGATAGAGATATCCACCTCTATCAAAAGTTACCGATGTGATACCGAGGGCAACAGCTTTGCTAGCAATGGCAGCACCAACCAACTTACCCTTTTCAGTTTTGGTTACCTTCTGCACAGCAATATCCTTATCGCGAGAAGAAGCGGCTGCTAATGTTTGTCCGTTATTGTCATCAATCAACTGCGCATAGATATCAGCATTGCTTCTATAGATAGACAAACGGGGTCTAGTTGCAATTCCACTAATCTTCCGACGAATGCGGTAGCGAATGTTTTGCCTTCTTTTGGTTTTAAATTGAGGAGTCATCTCTTATACTATTTTAAAAAACATTTAATTATTTACCAGCCGCCTTACCAGCTTTTTTACGAACTACTTCACCTACGTAACGAACTCCCTTGCCCTTGTAAGGCTCTGGTTTACGGAGGCTACGCAATTTGGCAGCAACCTGGCCAATCAACTGCTTGTCAATTCCCTCTAATGTTATCATTGGATTTTGACCCTTTTCCTGTGCGGTAGCTACTTTAAGTTCTTTGGGTACTTCAAAAATGATATTGTGAGAATACCCAAGAGTAAGATCTAATACATTTCCGGCATTAGTAGCTTTGAAACCTACCCCAATTAACTCCAACTTTCTTTTATACCCTTCCGTAACACCCTTGATTAAGTTAGAAAGTAAAGCACGATACAAACCATGCAACGCACGGTGACGAATTTGATTAGTGGGACGGCCCAACACTACTTGATTATCTTTAACCTCAACAACAATATCGCGATCAAGCAATTGCTTTAGTTCGCCCTTGGCACCTTTTACGGTTACCACATTGTCTTTCCCAACTGTAACGGTTACTCCATTGGGAACTGAAATTGGTTTTCTTCCTATACGTGACATATTCTTTGTTTTTAATAGATATAACACAATACCTCTCCGCCAACATTCTGCGCCTTAGCATCCTTATCAGTCATAACACCTTTTGATGTAGAAAGGATGGCAACACCCAATCCACTTTTTACACGTCTGAATTCAGCAGGCTTTGCATATTGACGCAGACCCGGGCGGCTTACACGCTCCATGCTTTGAATAGCTGGCTGTTTAGTAGCCGGATCGTACTTTAAGGCAATTTTGATTACACCTTGCTTAGTATCATCCTCAAATTTGTATTTCAGAATATACCCCTGGTTATAGAGAATCTCCGTCATACGCTTCTTGAGATTAGAAGCAGGAATGTCGACTACACGGTGACCCGCCATCTGTGCGTTGCGGATACGGGTCAGGAAGTCTGCTATTGGATCTGTTACCATAATTCGTTTTTTTTAAAGATTACCAGCTTGCTTTTTTAAGTCCGGGAATTTTACCATTAAGGGCCATGTCACGTAGCGCAACCCTGGAAATTCCAAAGTAGCGAACGTACCCCTTAGGACGACCAGTCAATTGACAACGATTCTTGAGACGAACTTTAGAACCATTACGGGGTAATTCATCCAGTGCTTTCCAATCACCGGCTTGTTTCAACGCTTCACGCTTGGTAGCATAATGATCTACCATTCTTTCACGTTTGCGCTGTCTGGCTTTTACGGAAGTTTTTGCCATGAGTCTTTATTAAGGTTATTAGTTATTTTTTGCGTTTTTGAAAGGCATACCCATTTCTTTCAACAATTCAAAAGCTTCTTCATCGCTATTGGCAGTTGTTACAAACGTGATATCCATACCTGTGATTTTGCTGACTTTATCAATATCAATCTCAGGAAATATGATTTGCTCAGTAACACCCAAGGTATAATTACCACGTCCGTCGAAGGACTTGTCATTTACACCTTTGAAATCACGAACACGTGGCAGGGCAACAGCGATCAAACGATCTAGAAACTCATACATTTTTTCACCACGCAACGTAACTTTTGCACCAATCGGCATTCCCTTACGAAGCTTAAAGTTTGAAATGTCTTTTTTAGACATGGTAGGCACTGCCTTTTGTCCTGTGATAGTGGTCAGTTCTTCTACAGCAATGTCAACGGTCTTTTTATCGGACACAGCACCGTTGATACCACGGTTCACACAAATTTTCTCCAAACGGGGAGCTTGCATAACCGTTTCGTAATTAAACTTTTTGACCAGGTTTGGCACTACCTCGTTCTTATACTTGGTAGCTAATCTTGGTTTGTACGTCTTTGTATTCATAACGTTTCTCCTGATTTTTTGGAAATTCTTACTGTTTTACCATTGGAACGCTCACGCTTAACACGTGCAGCCGCCTTGGCTTTTGCATCCCACAACATCACATTACTGATATGTATAGGAGCTTCTTTCTTTACAATACCACCTTTGGTATTCTGAGCAGTTGGCTTCGTGTGCTTGGTGATAATATTCACCCCTTCTACAATCACCTTTCCTTCTTCAACCAACACTTCGCGAACCGTACGTGGCTTAGCAAGGTCTTTATCATCACCGGCGATTACCACTACAGTATCACCTTTGCGGATGTTGTACTTGGCTTTGAATCTTGATTTCATAGTTTGCTTCTTATGTTTACTCCTTGGTTATAGCACTTCAGGAGCTAATGAGATAATTTTCATGTAACCCTTGTCACGAAGTTCACGGGCAACTGGGCCGAAAATGCGGGTACCGCGTGGTTCGTCAGACTGATTAAGAATTACAACTGCGTTATCATCAAAACGGATATAAGAACCGTCTTTGCGACGCAATTTGTTAGTAGTACGAACAATAACCGCTTTGGCAACCGTCCCCTTTTTAATACCACCGGCAGGAAGTGCATCCTTAACCGTTACTACGATCTTGTCGCCGATTCGGGCATAACGCTGACCACTATTACCGAGTACGCGAATACAGAGCACCTCTTTGGCACCACTGTTATCGGCCACATTCAATCGGCTTTCTTGCTGTATCATACAAAAGTTATTTTACAATTAATTCTAATCAGAATTTACTTCACTTTTTCAACCACTTCCACCAATCTCCAACGCTTTGTTTTACTAAGCGGACGTGTTTCCATGATTTTTACTATATCACCAATGCTGCATTCGTTCTTATCGTCATGCGCATGGAACTTTGTGGTTTTCTTTACGAACTTTCCGTAAATCGGGTGCTTTACTTTACGCTCGACAGCCACCGTGATGGTCTTTTCCATCTTGTTGCTGGTTACCACACCGGTCCTGGTTTTTCTTAAATTTCTTGCTTCCATGTTAGGGTATTTATCAGGCTTGCTGTTGCTTTGATTCTAAGGCAGTTTTCAAACGGGCAATATCGCTGCGCAGACTGCGGATTGACATGGGGTTCTCCAATGGAGAAATTGCATGTGCAAATTCCATTTTCTTCAGTCGCTGTTGGTCATCAGCCAAACGTGCACGCAGGTCTTGCTCATTCATTCCCTGCAATGTTTTTAAAAATTCAGTTTTCTTGGACATCGTGCTATTATTTTAAGGTTAGGCAGTGACAAGGTCACGGCGCACAATGAATTTAGTTTTGATAGGAAGTTTTCCAGCTGCAAGTGCGAGAGAAGCGCGTGCCACCGACTCACTTACACCGTCTACTTCAAAAAGAATACGACCAGGTTTTACAACGGCAGCCCAGAACTCCAGGTTACCTTTACCCTTACCCATTCTCACCTCGGCGGGCTTACGAGTAATTGGTTTGTCAGGGAAAATTCGGATCCACACATTTCCTTCCCTTTTCATCTCACGTGTAAGCGCCTGACGAGCAGCCTCGATCTGACGATCCGTAATCCAATGCTGGTCCAATGCCTTTAATGCATAAGATCCGAAAGAAATAGTGGCGCCTCTTTTGGCATCGCCCTTCATTCTTCCTTTTTGCATTTTCCGGTGCTTGGTTCTTTTTGGTTGTAACATGACTAACTATTTCAAGTTTCGTAAATGAATAATTGATTTAACCACGACGATCACGTCCGCCGCCACGACGATCTCCACCAC
>Ga0194129_10001022_pt1 | contig 48824 bp, 29 predicted proteins | sample TA2KigCa35mmetaG_FD_150862 | JGI IMG/M metagenome (GOLD analysis project Ga0194129, IMG submission 150862) | Freshwater microbial communities from Lake Tanganyika, Tanzania - TA2015038 Kigoma Deep Cast 35m | ecosystem: Environmental > Aquatic > Freshwater > Lake | place: Tanzania: Lake...
TTAAAGCCTGCTTCATATGGCTGATATTGTGATTGGAAAAGAGTGGCCGGAAAATTAGCATTCGAGCCTGTAACTAAATTACATGGTGTGGTGGTGGTGGAGGTGGTGCTTGTGGTGGTGCCTGATGTTGTGGTGCTTGTGGTGCCTGATGTTGTGGTGCTTGTGGTGCCTGCTTGTGTTGTGGTGCTTGTGGTGGTGCCTGCTTGTGTTGTGGTGCTTGTGGTGGTGCCTGCTTGTGTTGTGGTGCTTGTGGTGGTACCTGCTTGTGTTGTGGTGCTTGTGGTGGTGCCTGCTTGTGTTGTGGTGCTTGTGGTGGGTGTTACACATAAAGTAGCACCATGAAAATTACTAAATGCAATTCTGCCCGATGTGGGCACCGGTGTGTACACACCATAAGGATATCCCACAGTACCAGGGGGAACCGGGCCCACCCCTGCATAATAATGGCTTAATCTAAGTGGGTTGGGACAAGGATTAGACAAAGTGATTTCATCTCGTATATGTGTTATTTATGTTTGATCTGCCATAGGGAATCCCACACTCTGTGTGAAATCACCAGGAATACTCACAGAATTACTGTGCCACTCGGTTTGATAATTTTCCAATAACTTGGAAACGGCGAATAAACTTCCTGTATGATCACGATTTTCACAACAAGACTCAAAATAATAATTATTTGTGTAAACTGTTTGAGTCACAGTGATTCTGTACATTGCCCAGGCTCGATCGGACTCATAAAACAAGTGAGCCCTGGGTATGGTGGTGAAACTAAAAATCACATTGGCTATGAGCTTGTATTGGTAAGTGAGCCCGTCTGTGGCATCATACCAGGCCGAATCCCAGAGTGTTTCTTGGCTGAGGGATGGCAGATCATCATACTTGGGCACAGGATAAGTGTTTTTTGCACCCACTCTACCTGTGACAATCACACGAATAATGTCGTCTATGTTTGAAAATTTAAATCCTTTGGTCATACTAGGTAGATTATTGATGACACCGGAGGTGACAAATCCAAAGTTTAAGACACCCGGGGCATACACAGGTGGTGCTTGTGTGGTTGTGGTTGTGGTGGTTGTGGTGGTGATCACCACCACAGGTGTAAATTTTGTTAACACTTGTATGTCAAAGGCACAGGTGTCTGCTAGACTTTGAGATTCAAGCCCATTAAAACCCAATGACCCATTTAAAAACCTAAAGTAACCGCGATTAATTCTGGCCACAGATACCAACTCTCCGGAGTCGGCCAGTCCAGCATGAATCACTGTTCGAGCCAGATCACTGCTCACAGCATAAGGACCGGATCCATAGATAGGGCCTCCGATTTCAGATGCCACCACAGTGATGTTAGACAAGGACTCGCAAACAGGTATTAGTGCGTTGGCCTCAGCCAGAACATTCATAGTAATGGTTCTTTGATTTTCAGGTACAAGTATGTTTGGAAAAAAAACGGTTTCTGGGATCACATATCCCAGACTGGAATCAAAAAACACAGAATAGTTGGCCGAACCTGATACAAATAAAGTACCGGTAGAAAATTTATTTTGCCCAAGATTATCAAAAATCACCTCAGAATTCATCAACAGGTTGGCCGGATACCCCACGCCAAAAAAATCTGCTTGCTGAGAAATTCTGCTCAATGTGGCCCGTGCATTTGGCGGTGCATCTCGCATTTCAATATTAGCCCTAGAACCTTGTATGACATTGGCCTCAATGTCCACTAGTTGACCATTTATGAAAAATCGCGGCAAATAATGAGTTGGGCATATGGGTACCGACACCCCAACACCAGGTGTGTTTACATTACCCATATTATTTTGAAACACTCCTTCAGGCACGCTCACTCTGTACACAAGATCGCTGGTCACTTGTGTATTTGATGAAAATCCCACGCTTCTATTTGTGGGTCTAGTGGGAAAATAATAATCTCCTGCTTTGTACACATAAAAATTACCAGGCAAAATACCTGCAATTTTTGTACCTGTGACCATGGAAATTTCACTGACACTAAACGGATTCATCCTTATTTCGTACACTGTGTCCACAGTTTTGACATCTAAAAATTTTGAACTCACTTGATTGCTCAAAGATATGGCTTCAAAATGCATGACAAACTGTTGTTGATTGTTCATGCCCAGATAAAGGTATTTGAGGTTACAAGATAACCCAAAAAACTCCATGCGATTTCTTGTGAACTCATCTGCCGCAAAATACAAAATTGGCGGAAAGCCATGCTTGTATGTCAATGTTCTAGTGAAACCATAATCATTTAAATTGGTTTTGAAATAAAAGTCAAAAGGAAGATCTATAGAGATTGGCGCCATCGAATCTGAAATCAAGAAAAAATTTTTCGTTAAATTTAGATTTAGTCTTGAATCAGTGGTGCCACTGATGTTTGAGACCATGTCAAAGCTCACATTGTCCACAATCAGCTCAACTTGCCATAAATTGTCTTCTGGATCACTCAAGTCCATGGATGTCAGAGTCAATCCCGAGTCAGCAAAACTGTTGGCCAACAAAGACAAATTGGCCACGCTGGCATTGGCGCTCACGGCGATTTCCAAATAAGCGTTGCCTAAAGTGTTTAAACAAGAGCTGGGAAATATGTTTATGTTTGCATACAACATGAGAATTTAACTTTGACAAGGCAAAGCTTTGAGCACTGATATTCCAGTGATATAAAGACTAGCACCCTTAGTGGCAGTGGCACAACCATTGACCACCACCAATTTATAATTTCCTATTTCATGTGCCAGTATGGTTCTGGACACAGTTTGCCAGGTGCCAGGTCCTTGACCAAATGATTCAGTTATTACCACAGTATTTCCACATCGCTCGCTGACCAAATAAATCACTGCTTCGCATAAAGCATTGTTCGTGCCCGATATTTTATAATTATACCTGATCTGATCATTTACTAATAAATTTATAGCCTGCTGACTGACCATGTAAGGACCACGATGCATACGTCCCGAAGTCACTTGCACAGAGTCACTGGTCAAGACCATGACATTGGCATATTGATCCACTTGACTGTTGATTTGCCAGGTGTGACCAGCAGAACTTTCGGCATCGTCTACCAGTTGAAATTTGTTGTATGTGGGCCTTGACAAACTAAGTTCAGGTGTGGGCTTGCCAGCAATGATGTCAAGTTCATACATTTTAGTGCCACTGAGATGCACAGTCCATCCCAAAACACTGACCTGACTCATGGTGTCATGTGTGAAATTTTGTTTGGCAAAATCGCCATTGATCCATGTACATGCATCATAATCATCATGCTTGATGCTTGCAAGAGTTTTATTCACTGAAACAAAGCCTTGTGAATCAGTGTGAGCTTGACCAGTCAAGCTGTGATCTAAAAAATCTTTGGGACTTATTGTGTGTGATGTGTCACGAGTGTTATTCAAATGCACTATCCTAGATTTGGCCACTACCACACCACGGTCGTTTATGAGATTAACGCGAAATCGTTTTAACACTCCTGAATGTTGACTCATTTGTGACTTTCATGACAATAACTGAAGTTTCAACAGTGCATGTCAATACACTTGACGATGAGTGTGCATGGGGTTAGTGCCCGTAAATCCCGATTCCACCGCAGTTAACTGATACTGCCAGGCCGTGCCGGTGTGTGTGGGTGGTGACATGCAGCTGAATGACACCAATTGCTGTTGATTTTGAGACAAACTGAAACTGACTATGGACACTGTGACTGTGGAACCTTGAGGTTTTGACACAGCTATTGACACTAATTTTACACTACTGGCCATGTTGGTGACAGTGAAAAATCCCGTGGTCGTCTGTTGTCCCAAGGCCAAAGTAATGGTTCTTTCTGACATTGTGGGTGTGATATTCAAATTTCCCGGCGGTCCTGTGGTTGTGCTGGTTGTGGTGGTGGTTATGGTGATTTCAGAATAAGTCACAATTTCATATTCAAGTGATTCTACAGTACCAGGAGAAGTCACTGTGAACAGGATGGTGTTGCCTATGGTAACAACTGTGATATTGGCTGTAATACTATAGCCCGAGTAACAACCAAAAGCTCTGGCTATGTCACTGAATGCCAGTGTGGCTGGCGCCGAGGGCAGAACCTGTGTGCAAGTGGTCATTCTGATTGTTGTTGAAATGGTAATGGGTGCTGCTGTAGTTGTATTTGTAGTAATCGAAGAAACGTAGACATGGTTGTGCTTATTTACAACTCAACAATAATAAAAAATTTAAAAACATTATCACACAAGTTTCGCTTGTAGTGCATGAACTTGATGTTGTAATTCTTTGATTGATTCCACCAATAATGGTATGATCTGAGTGTAATCTACTCCAAGGAAACCAGATTCTTTGGTTTTCACTGCCTGAGGCAATATTTTTTCCACCTGCTGAGCTATAAGACCCGCAGATCTCAAGTGTGTGTCTTTGCCAGATTCCGGTGTCCATGAAAAAGTAATTCCATCTAACTGACTTAATTGTGCCAGGGCATGAGTCATGGGTTGTATGTCTGTTTTCAATGTGATGTCACTGGTGTTGAATGCTATGATGTCTGCTGTGGAAGACAAATCTCCGTTGTGATCTATGATGACCCGCCTGACCGCATCGGTGGTGTTGTTACTGGTAGTGTGAAACTCGATCCTAGTCCCTCGGGCAGTGGGTTTCCAATCCTGGGAACACACCATGGCCATGCCTGCATTATTCAAGCCGTATTGATTCCCATCATGACCTCTTGCCCATATTGTGCCTATATGATCATTTGCCAGTAGGGCCAGTTTACTACCACTGGCTCCTCTACAAGATCTCAAGATCAAGTCCGAACCAACAGAAACATTTGTTTGTTTGTAGCTGTCTATGGTGATTACAGCACTGATACCATCTTTGCCATGAATGTGTATGGCTTGATTTGTCTGAGCTGGTCCAGCCAGACCAGCCCTTATCAACGATCCTGCATTAATTTCCAGTAATGACAAAGCTGCTTGATTTAAATTAATGCCAATATTTCCTGTGCTGGGTTGAATGTTAATGGCTTTATTTTTGGCAATTTTAAACAGTTCACCGCTGGTTTCATTGGCTATGAACATGGGAAAATGCGGATTGGTAGAAGCAATATCCAGCTGTACCGCTGTGCCCACTCCTCCCCAGGTGCTGCCATTATAAACCTTGATTTGTTTTGTGGCCACATCATACCACAACTGCCCTTCTATGGGTGCATCTGGTGAGCTGGCACTGTTGAAATTTTCCAATAGGTGAATAAAATTTTCATTTATGAATTCACCATAACCAGGATAATTTTTACCCACCAAGGCCACACTGGCACTGTTTATGTCCACTGTGCCATCTTCCACTATGACCAACAGCTCACCATTGGATTTGTTTACGTTATAGGGCATGAATATAAGCTCCAAATATCTTGTTATTTATAGGCACTATCCTGTGATATTGGTCAAGGTCTGTACTCTTATGGTATAATCAATCTGTATCAACCTATTCAAACTCTTTTGTATGGGGTGAAATATCACATGAGTCAATAACTTGCCGGTGCCAGGACCAGCAGAACTCCAGGCCTTGATGCCAATTTCGTCAAACACGAATGGCGATTGCAGTTGTGTGACATTGTCAAATGCATATTGTCCTGCAGGTTCCCCATAATCCAGTAAACAAGTGACCAATAAATCGCTGTAAAATGTGCCAGGCACGTGCCTCACAGTCATGTTATTGCGCAAGGGGTCGGCGTTGTTGTCATCATATTCATCCACTGTCTTAAAAAACGTGGGATTGTAAAGATCAGTGCTGGCTGCGCCCACGTTGGGTGGCAAGTAGCTGATGACACCACTGGTGTCTATGGAAGTGCCACCATTACCGAAATGCATTTCCACAGCGTAGTTTTGTTTTTTATTGCCTAAACTCCAGGCCAAGGCCTCGCTGATATTTTCAAAATGTATGGCATTCAGCTTGTCACAAAAAATCTCATTTGTGGTGGGATCAAAAATAGTTACTCTGCCTTGTAATAGTAAATGTAAATTATTTTTCATCGTGAACTTGACCTTGTGAAATTATTCTTCCTGTTTCTGGATCAGATATTAGTAAAAAATCTTCAATGACAAGACCGGTGTTTTCATCCGGTTTTTCCGTCATATCAAGATTCATCTCGGAGTTTCTGTCAGCAGTAATCATATAGATATTTATGGTGTGTCACAATTGATGCTAGATCTTGCGGGCACACTGACATCCTCAACTTGAGACCCCGACAAATGTTTATTGGGCGTGCCTGTGCCGCCCACACCACGTCTGATTTGTCCCAACACATTGCCTGCTTTGGTGTAATAAATCACACGTTCACCATTAATTTCCAACACACCGGGAATCAGTAAACCTGGATTCGGCTCAGATAATCGGCCACCATCTGTGACCACAATTGTGGTGTCTGTGTAATTTAAATCAGAGGCCAACGTGGTCACTGTGTTACTGGTAAATGAAGTACAAACTCTGGCATTGCCCATGTCTATGAACAGTCTATGACCTTGAAAAGGAGACTGACTGGTCACTGTGCGTATGCTGATGGCATCAAATATGATGCCAGGCACTAATTCTTCCGGAGCATGACTGGCTTTTACATCTACGAAACTACCACCAATGATAGAAATGTTGCCTGCTGAAACTCCCGCTGTGCTGCCAAACCTGTCTCCAATGAGATTGGTGTCTAAGGGTATGGTTTTAGTGGTTCCATTGTATCTGGTCCAAGACCCCAAAACTCCTGTGACCAATCTGTCAAGAATTTTGGGTATAAAATCATTGTCTTTGGTGGGCAAATAAAAAGCCATGATTCTATCATTGGCGTTGTCAAAAAATCCATGCCTGGCATTTCTGCTGGCACTGGGTTGATCTTGACCTATGAGTCGAACAAAAGCAAAATTGAATTTTTCTGCAGCAGGCATGTTGGTTTTTGTCACATATGCTTGATTTTGATAGCTCAACACTGTGTTAATTGGGTATCCTGTGTCGGGTAACCAATCAACCACTGTGGAAACATACTGTGTCCTGTCAAATCTCATGACTGTGCGAACTTTTCGCAACTGGTGATTTGACAGCCTTGCCACTGCCAATGCTCGTCTAGATTCCGGACGATTCACAAGATTTGGAGACAATATCTTGGCATTGACCCATTTTGTGCCTGTGAAACGCCAAGATCTATCACCGTAATTGTAAATTTGATTCACCACCGGTGTGGCGGGATAACCAAAAGCTGTGCTCAATACCGGTAATCTGGGATGAGATTCAATGGCCGAAAATCTGCCGCGCTGTATTTTGAATCGCACCGTGGCCCAAGACATGGTGTTGTTCGCTGAACTACCTGAGTAAATTTCTATGCCCTGAGATTGCACAGCTCCAGTCACTCCCAAAAGTATGTAAGCACCACCAGGTTGATAGCCAGTGAGGATTACCTCACTGGCGCCTTTTCTATACAGACTCTGTTTTAAATCAGATGAGCTCATGTCAAATGTGCCTGCCACAGCAACCACCACAAGAAAATCTCTACCCACTTGATTGATGTCTTCATTGAAAAGATTCACACCATTTGAGGTATTTTGGTAAAATTCCGAAAACATGACCCGGCCATCGACAAATCTAATCACATGTAACACCAACCCCCCAGGGGACGTTCCCGAATTGGTATGAATATCTGTTTGTGTGCGCGAATTTCGCAGTGATGTGGATCTGGGATCTGTGTTGGCAGTGCCTCTGCTGATGACCTCATACATGACGAATTCATTGTCCACGACACTTGTGCCACCGTTGCCTGCTATTTTCACCACTGGTGTGGTCACATAATTGGTGCCGGGCACATCCACCTGAATTTTTTGTATGCTGCCTGTGATGCTGGATACAGAAGCAGTGGCATGCACATTGGTGTTGGCATGAGAATCTGTGCGAACAATGACCACTTCCGGAGCCGACACTGTCACCTTGTCACAACTGAAATACCCATAACCCGAAGTCACCAAATCAATACCACTGATTTGAAATTTATTATTTTCTTTCCATGCAGCAAATTGGAATCTATTCAAAAAAGTTGCATCAATCACAGGATCATCGCCATTTATCACGTGAAATTTGCCATTATTGCTGTCACGGACCACAGGCAGATCAAAATCAGTCAAATACACACCAACAGTATCAGTGCGTGTGTATGACAATGTGTATTGACGAATTTTAGTTCTATAAGGTTTGGCCTCCATCATGAAATTTTCAAAATCCTGCTGCTTGTCTTTGATGAGTGTGGGTCTTTGTGTCAGCCCACCCACACTGTGGACCACACTGATGAAACTGGTTTTCATGAACCAATCTATGTATTTTTGTTCGCTTAATATATAATCTATCAAATAAAAAAACATGGAATCATACAGATATCTATGTTCTTCTATGAACACATCATCGCGAAGTCCTTGCAGCACATAACGCATTTCTATGGCAGGTTCAAAGTCAAAAAGTTCTGTGTCCAAGGCCGAAGTATCATATCCATAAATTTTATAAAAATCAAAATCAATGGCCAAAGTCCCTGATTCTAGCCCTACTCTGCGCATTCGCAATCGATTTGCATCCGAATAAAATTCAAATAATTCAAATTTACCCTGCACAGTCACTGTGCCTTGAGTCTGAGTGGGATAGGTTTGTAGTGTGTTTTTGACTTTGACCACATCACCATCACTGAGATTCAAGCCATAAACATCGCTGAAACGTTCCACTGTGTGATCTGGCACTGTTTGATCGCTAAATCTGGGGTGGTACCAGTTTACAAATTTCCAAAGTTTGGAGACATCAAATGCCTGTCTACGAAGGAAAATATTTTTTATCACTGAACCTGAGTTGATTTTTTGATACAAAGTCCAATAATTTCCGTTATTTTCATCCTGTTTTACCAGAATAGTTTTACTGTCGTTAACACCCACAATAGGCACATTGATGTCTGCGTATGTGTCTACAACCATGTCGTAAACACTATTGGGATTCTGCGAGGGTGTGGTTCTTTTTGGAGGAAAATCATCTTTGGCAAAAAAATTATCACTGATACTGCGATTTTTGTCAAACACTCTGTAAGCCAGGGGCAAAGTGGCAAACACATTATTGACCCATTTCACAAGATTTTCTCTGGCTGTTCTCACATGTTTTATCACAGTTTGTCTTGGTGTTATGTCTAGACCAAATTTTCTCGATCCCTGCAATTCTGGATCAGGTACTTTTCTATCTGCTAGATCTCTGGCCACTAGACTGTCTATGATTTTGTTTTCTATTCTTGGCGGAATAATGATGTCCCTAGATCCTTCCTGAATCAATACAAAGTCGGAATGTATGATGTTTTCAGTCATGTGTCGTTTTGATGACACATGTAGTATACTGTCTCTGGCTTTGATGAATTGACCTATGTTGTACAGTCCCAAACTGTTTTGTTTGTAGACCACCATGTAAGGAATATTTTGATTTTTAGGCCTAAAAATCATATCTTCCAGCACTACCACACTGTGACGTTTGCGAGAATTGGTGATGCTGCGTTTTCCTCTCACCCAGTAAAAATATCTGCTCACAAAAGCATTGGTGCTGGGATCCACATACACTGATTCACTATAAGCTCTGTTATCGACATACAGCGGCACACCATCTTGATTGTTGGCTTGGTACAATGAGGGCAAGAATTCACTTTCTATCCACTCATAAACTTCAATTGTGGAACCGGGAAACAACTCAGCCCAATGATTGGCTCTATAATCTAATTCACCTTGTTCATAATGAATGTATCTGCAACTGTCCATGTTCCACCAATAGGTGCCCACTTGTTCTTGTGCCCAATATGACAATTCATCTATGGGCAAATTCATGTCTTGAGTGATATTTCTCACACCGCTGCGATATCTGGCAGGATCAATGCTGGTGGTGTAATCTAGATCTTGTTGAGCCTGACCCAATATTCTGCCTTTGGCTGGATCTAACATATCCAATTTGGTGAGAAATTTTTGATCGGCTTGAGAAAACAAATAGAGATTGTTCACACTGTTTATGTCTACTATGAAATCTTGAGTCCTCACAGGAAAAAAATCATACTCAGGAGATAACACGGGTTCAATTTTATCGGTATAAACACGCACATTACCAGAAAGATAGATTTTAGTAGAATCATAATTCTGCGGCACTGACACAATTATATATACAAGAGATTCGTTTTGTTCCACTGAACTCACGCAAAATGTCATGTCATTGCCTGCAGAAAACTCAGTTTCGCCTCTGTCTGCAAAAACCACACAATCTTTTACATCAGTGGTGGTGCTGAGAAAAGATTTCTCAGCAGTAAGATGCCTTTCGAAACTAGGTCTGTTTTGATCTAGATCAGTGAAGAAAGCTGCTCGTAACTGTGCGTTTGACAGAGAAAAATTGTTGACCAAGGCATAATTGGTCCAACGAGCCAATTCAGATGTGTTGGCTGTGCTGTAGAGACCAAATCTCACTAGATTTTTGGTTCCTTGAGAGTAACTGAATGATCTGTTACTGATGAAAAGATCTATGATGTTTTGAGCCTTTTGTTCAAAGACTGTGGCATTTTTATTGTATATCACACTGTATTTGGCAGCGAATTCTTGAAAGGTCCAACAAGTCTCGGCATTGCAATCTTTAGATACCACACTGTACACCAAAGACAGACTTTCCTCAGTTGTTTTGATTAAATCATAATCCAATCTACGCAACTTGGGCCTGTACACCGACCAAGTTTCACACACAGTGTCACTGGCATCAACATAAAGCAAATCTCTATTATCATCTAGATCTTCCCATGTCATGTTGTTTGCAGTGACATAAATCAAAGAATCTTGATCTGTGGGCTGTTCAATGGAATAAATCAACGTTTCTGTCATGCCCTGTGTCATCACAGCTAACCTTATGGTGTCCCCTGCTGTTGTGGTTGAAAAAACTGCTGTATTACCAAAATTCCTGTATCTAAACAGTGCGCATCCTTGAATATCTTTGGTGTAATCATCAAAGAATTTATTATTTGTGAGACTTCTGGTCAAATCAATTGGATCGGTCATGTTGTTGTAAAATTCATTTCTCAAAGACAATGTAGTGATGTATCTGTCTGTGCTCAAGGCATGGTCAACCCACATGGCTAGACTATCTGGGTCAACTGTGCGACTTAAACCATATCTTATGGTGTTTGCATTGTCTATGACCACATTAAAAGCTCTATTGGATTGATACAGTGGCAATAGATCATGAGCCTTGGCTTGAAAATCAATCACAGTGCGACCATACAAGGGTGCCCAACGTCTGGCAAAGTCATACACAGACAAACAAGAATCAGCACCATCTAAAGCCAGCACACTATAGAAGTATCGGTCATTCCAGGCTCTTTTGGGTTTGTGTGTGATAAGATCAGTATAACGTGTAAACCTCAGCTTGATAAAATCAAACAGTTGTCCTCGAATGCCAGTTAACTTTGCATTGGTCAAATTTTGAATTTGCTGAGTATCTGCCAACACAGAAAAGGTCTTGTCTGTGGTGTTTACCACCAGATAAAACCCATCAACTCTGGTGTCTATTCCTCGCACAGCCACCAAATCATTTCTTTTCAACTGGTGCACGTGAGACATGCTGAATCGCATTCTATTGGCAGTGTCTAGATCTACAGCAGTGATAGAGTTTGTGACATATTGAGTTGCGCAATAGACCTGCCAACTTTTATTAAAATCCTTGGCAACCCATAATTTGAATCCTGTGTACAAGCTGTTTTGTATGGTCAATGATCTGTAATTTTGTATGTCGAAAAATCTAAAATCCACTTCATCAACTCTGGGATAACCCGCAGAGTGCAGATCATCCTCATAGTATCTATGATGACTTTTCACACTGTCCTTGATCACTTGTGATACCACTGGGGCCAATACTTTGTCAACTAACGCAGTGTATCCAGCTTGCGTGGGATGAACGCCGTCAATGTCCAAATATGCTTTCCAGTTTTTGATCACATCAGCACTGGCCAAGTAATCACCGTATTCATCGGCTACATCACGCATGACATTGACATACTCTTTCAACGTGAATGATGTGGTCAATGCCCAAGTGGCCACTGTGGTATCAACTTCAGTGGGCGTTAACCACACAATCTTTTTGTGCATGGGCAGTCGTTGTCTCAGCAGTGACAAATTTGATCTATAAACTGAAAGAGGAATATTTGATCTAGCATCATTGTGACCATGATTTATGATCACAATATCGGCTTCAATGTCATCTGGCCAGGTAGCGTTTACCCCATCCGATCCGGTCAACAGTTGCCCCGATGTGCTGCCAGTCACAGATCTAGTGGTCACCGTAACATCATATCTGGAGCTCAGAGCCAAATATAACAAATGATCTGGTGGCAACGGCACTCGTCCGTCGGTTTTATTAAACCTGCAGGCTAAAACTTGTTCAAGTCCTGATCTGGCATTGGGATTGTCATTATACAACACTTCTTCTATGCTGTAGATTAGAGGTTCATCAATGGGCGCCGACACTGAGAAATCACATCTGGTATCAAAAAACACAGAAAATTCTGTGCCGGGACTGGTTAAAATTATACCGTACTCAAAGACATTCTGTGCTAGTTTGCCGCAAAGAATGCCATCACCAAAAATTTCCACACGCTGTTTGGCGACCACACAGTTAGAACGATTTAAGAAAATTTTTGAATCATAATCTAAAGTTTTGAAATATAAGTGATTGGGGTTTACGGTGACAAACAATTTATCAGCTGATTTGACTCCAGCAGGTAAAAATACCAAGTTTATGGGATTTGTGTTGTACACTGACTCTGAAATTAATAATGACAGTTCGGGATTGGCATCGATGGCGCCATACTCACCAATCCTGGCAGCCCATTCTTCATAAAGTGTGATGTTTGTGAGTTCGCCATCAAAGATTCCTCTACTCATCACATCAACACTGCGCCTGGTACCTTTGTCCTTGATGAATCCTTGATAAAATTTGCTTTGTGATGTGAAATCCATACCAAGATTTTCCAAGTACGGTCTACTTCTGTGACCTATGATGGCAGTGCTGAATTTGGCAAATGTCTCATTACTGGGAGGTTTGTCTATGTCGTATATGTTTTCAAACATTTTAGAACTGAAAGCCAGATTTGGCAACAGTCCTGCCAGTATGGGCCTATCCAATGGACTCCATTTGGAAAACATAAAGGTGTCTGTGGCAGGCTGAAATTCCAAGGCTGTGTAAACTTTGTCTTTATAACTTACTATTTGACCTCTACGATAGTCTTTACCACTCTTCCAGAAATCAATTTGTTTTTGTTGCAGCACAAACCCCGAGGGTGTGAGTTCTCCGTCCCAGTCTGCAGTACGTTGACCCATGAGCTTGACACGATATTGTCTGTTGCCCACTTCAGACTTGTATATCACATCATTAAACACTGTGGTGTTGTCTAAAATCAACACATGTTCAAACTGAATCAAGTTCAAGTCAGCAAAAGCAATGGTGGCTCCGGTAATGGTGGAAATTTTTGTTCGGCCATTGTCACGCAAAAACACCAATTCTGTGTTTTTAAATGTGTTAAAATTTACACCCATGACTCTAGAATCGTATACGGTGCCTGTGTTCCAACCTTGACTATTCACACTGTCCACCACACTGTTTGTGCTGACTATGTCGAGGTCATTTTTCACAGGACTCAATATCAAAACACTGTTTTCGGGCCAACCCTGCACATTCCAAGTCAATAATTCTTGTATTGATAATTCCCAATTTAGAGCCTGTGCCAGCTCAGTGTCGTATCTGTCAAACTCAAAACCTTGACTGATTAAGAACCTTTGATAACCAATGATGAAATCACTGAGTTGTTGTAAAGTGTTGAATTCAAAACCATAGTTAACTGTATATTTTTGTAAAAGAAATCCACGATAGATCACCACAGTTTGATCCATCACAGACAAGGTATACACATCACTGGCAGGATCATTGGGTATTATGGTGAAAAAGGGAAATTTTGGATCGTATCCAGACACCGACCATCCCAAATTGGTTTTTTGTACTATGACCGCACTATAAGTTATTCTAGTAATGGGCACAGAACGATGCAAGTGCAATTGGTAATTTTCATCAGGTATGGTGATTGAATTATTTAAACTGCCGGGTGTGAATTGCTGTGCTTGCACTGTGAGAAATTTTTTATCAGAAAAGCCTGCCATGGCATAACTTAATTTGATGTCGGCCGCTGCCACCTGTGATGATATCACAGTGTTTGGTTCCAGACCCTGATGCACACAGTAATTAAAAATCCAATTGGTATAACCTAGAGCACTGACATAGTCCGAATCAAGAGACTGTCCATTAAATTTAGTGTCTTTAAATGAAATTCTAGTTTTAGACTCACTGTTTGTGAATTGTCTAAAATTTGAAAGGCTTTTGAGCACAATATCTATATTATAGCTTGCAGAGTCAGCTTGAATACTGAAATATCTTGCAGGTTTCATCAAGGCCATGGCTCTTATCAAGGCAAATGGATACTCGCTGCTGCGAAACCAAGCCGATTCCACAGGGCCACCATCACCCACTTTCCAGCTGCGAGCAAATGTTTCCGAATTGTAATTTCTCACTATCAATGACAAGGGACTGATCAGCTGCCCGCTGCTGTTCACTGGCACGTAAGAATTGAAATTTGATCTAGCATACACTGTGTCAATCACAGTTGGGGCAGACGGATTAGAAACTAGACCCGACACACAGGCCAAGATCAAAGCTGTTCTTTGAACTGTAACAGTCCAACTGTAGTGACTATCCCACCACACAGGCTTGACACTGTGTCCTAGCATTTCCCAAGGATGTGTGTGTGGTCTATCTGTGTCGTAGAAATATCTGTATATGGCTCTCCAGAAACCCGGTAAATTTTCTTGATCGGGGCCTAAAGATCTAGAATAATTATAAGTGAATTGATCATTGCTGGCAAAGGCCTGATTAGATATGTAATCTACCTGTCCCTGACCTGCCCACTTTAAAAAATCATTAGAAAAAATTCTAACAAATTCATCTCTGCTATATTCGGTGTTTCTAAAAAAACCAGGCATGTATCGATGATTATTAAATCTTTGAGAATCGTAATTTACTTTGATATTATTGTATATTCTCAGTTCTAATTCTAAAATGATTTGATCTCTTGCATCATTGTAAGCTGGAATTAAACTGCCATCATGTCCTTGGATGACCCAAGTTGGAGTTCTATAAGTGTTGTCCAGATATCTCATGGGCAAAAATTTGGGGAACAAGGCCAACTTGGTGGGAGTTTCTGGTATGAATGAAGATTTAGTGTTACTGTATTCTTTGATGGTGATCACATCTGAAGGAACCACAGTGGTCAACTGAACACAACTGGGACACTGAGAATTTGATATGAATTCATAATCTATGCCACGGATCAGCAGTTGATCGTTTTTATAGATCAACACAGCGTGATTACTGGCCAGATAATTTACTTTGTGCCAATTAGACACAGAAAAAGTGTTACCTGAGGCAATTTTAATTTGTCGTAGAACATGATCAGTACCTGTGGCCACCATGTCAGAATGGTACCATGGAGATTGATTATTTTTCACCTGATTGATTTTGGACAATATTCTATCCACAGCCGTGGCTGGATCAAAAAGATTAAGATCTTTAAAAGATTCCATGGTTTCCACAAATCTGTTTTTGAATTTAGAATATTCTTTTCTGGCAAAGTCCAGACTGTCCATGAAGGTCAAATTTCTATCGAACAAAAACCACATGGCCAAAGGCAGAGCACCGCTGTGTTGTAGCAAAGTACCCGACACAGTGCTGTATTCTAAATCTCTAAGATTATTATTGTATAAAATATCTCCTATGAGACCTTGAACATTTTCGCCAATTTTTATCACATGATTTCTCAATTGCCCCAGACTGATTTCTGAAATTTGTTTGTTTTCCGGATTGAATTCCAAGTTCACAGGAATTTGATAATGGCCCGATTTAGACACTTTATCACTGAAAATCAAAACATCTATTTTATCACCTGATTTGATACTGGTTGATGATGACAGTGTTATCTTGGTGCCACTGTCACTGATGTTGGCAGTGTAGGCCACACTGAGGTCAGCGTTTATTCTGTTGTGAAATTTATTGTTCACGAACACCTTGATGTTGGGAGGATCTGTTAAAGATGATTGTGACACCAGAGCCGGCACATCTATGGTCATGAGATTGGCAGTGCCATTATGAATTCCAGTGAACAACTGATATTGTCGTGTGTTTGACCCCACAGTGTTCCAATTTGTCAAGACATTGCCTAGCATGCTGTTGTCTACCCAACGACTGATATAACCCACCGAAACTGGCAGCTTTACCGAGTTGATGTTATCGGGTTTGTACATGAATGTGTCTGTGATATAGTTATTTTCAAAATTAATATCACCAATAAAATCGCCAACACCAGTATAGTCAAGTCCAAATCCCAGCACAGAATCCAGAACAGTGGCATCCACTTTGTAAGAAAAAAGTTTTGAACCGGCAAAATTACTGGCAGAATAAGCTGTGGCCAGACTGATTTCGTTTTTATCGACTATGTCAAACAATGGAGGTTGATTGAGCTGAGTTTTTCTTTGGCATCGTTGCCACACACCATTGGTGTTATACACGAAAGTATGACCCGAATTATGACCAGACAAACACACCACTGTGTTCAATTGTTGCGCAGTGGTGATCTCAACTAATTCTATCACACTGTGTTTGTTTCTCACTCCAGATATACCACTGATCCTTGGCACCGAATCTGTGAATTCCAGTTCAGTGTCGCCCATGATTCTTAAAACTTTTCCTATGTAGGTATTATCTGATAAAAACAATTGATCGCCCACTTGGACTTCAGTCTTGAACTTTGTGCCTGTGCCTATGGCAAATTTTTGTCTCACTATGCCGACAGTTCCGGACAATGTGGGGTCATTGACTGTTAATTGCCTAGGAATTAAATTTTTAGCTGAAACACTGTAAATTTTGCTGGCAATATTGGGGTCAGCATCACTGGCAAACACCACAGTGTCATTTATGTCTATGTCAATGTTCAGAGTCTGTTGAATATATCTAAAAGTTTTTGTAAACAAAATTGATATATTGAAATCTTGTATATTTCCTGCTTGTACAACTTTAAAACCTTTTTCAAAAAACTTATTCACCGGCGACAAAAACTTTTTACCTGAATTAAACAGTTTGAGATCGGGTTTGAATTCAATAATGGGCCTTTTGGCTGCGTTTTTTTGGTCTATGGTCGGAGTCACACCATTCAGTGTGGCGGCTTGTTTAATCACATCAATGTGTGTCCAACGATTTATTCTAGCCCAGGCATTGAGATCAATGCCTGCTCGATCACACACTATGTAATCAGGTGTGAGTGATCCGGAAAAAGTCTCATCATAAAGACCTTGATCATAATTAACAAAATCAAAAGGCACACCTGCTTGTGGTGCAATCACTTCCGGAGACACCAATTGGCTCCAATCCACTAATTTGATAGCTTTGCCCACACCTTCTATGACAAATGTTCTGTTTCTATACTGTGGAGGATTAATGGTGTCGTCAAATTTAATTTTCAATCCTGATGTGAATTTGACACCATCAGGACTGGTATAGTTGACTTTGTTAAGAATATCTGTGGTGACATTGGCAGCAATTGGCACAGAGTCCACTAATTTTATTTTTCCACATATGCCCTGTGTGTCGTTTTGATAATAAAGTGTGGACAAGGGAGCAGTTAATGAGTCTGCTATTTCAAATTTACCCTGAGTGTTAACCACATACTCACGTCCGCGTAGATGACCGCGTTGAACTGTAAATCTTGTGCCCGGTGCTATTTTTCTCACAAAATTAAGACGAGTGCGAACTTGTGCTGTGCTAGGATCGGTGTATAATTTTATTTGCCAAAGACCTCTCCTACGATCACTGGCCACCACTGTACCGGTGCTGTCTGTCCAATCTGCAGATAGATCACTGCTTTGCACAAACACCACATAAACATCATTGGGATATAGCACCTGACCAGAAAAAGTTGTGCTGCCCTGCGTGAAAATTCTATTATCTATGTCCGTGAATCTTTCGGTGAGAGCAAGATCCACTGTGCCAATAAAAGGAGATGTCACGATACCATTTTGTTCATGACCTTGGGGCACAGAGAAGATTATGGTGTTGGTGCCATTGTTTGTGACTCCAAAAATGTTTCTAGTGCTACTGCCCGGTGCATAATCTTTTATTCCATCTGATCCGGGTTCAGTTTGTATGAACAGATTTCCAACACCTGTACCTATGTTGAAAGTGTAAGTTTCCCCACGCCGTAATACCAGCTCGGGATTCAGTGTGGTGCCGGTTTGATTGGTAACGATATTGGCAGATTGATAGGTGATGTTTATGATATTGCTGAGGAAATTGGTCTTATTGCTGATCAAGACTTCTTGAGGACCAGTGGGTAACCAATAGTATTGGCTGTAATTAACAAGTTTATCTAAATTTATTTGTGGATCAAACACATAGTATTCAGATTCAAACAAACGCTGTGCATTGTCTGTGATTCCACCGTGATATCTGATTATGTCAAGCAAATTATTGTAATTAGCGTAAGTGGAAACAATGGTGTTTCCCATGATCACAAATGAAGGTTCTAGTTGATAATTTTGTCTATTGGCTGTGGGTTCTATGACATAAGTGATGTCCGGATTCACAGTGGGGCCGAACTGACGACCCACATAACCATTTACGTCTCTGAGCCTGGGTTCATTTACCAGATTATCCAGAGTGCTGCCGAGAAACTTTTTATTGGTGTCAGTTTGAAATACAGCAGGCAGTAAATCAAAAGTTTTTCTTTGTAGAGCCATTTGTTCACTAACTCAATAATAACCGGACTGATACGAACCCGAACCACCCATACCTGATTGGGAATAACTAGACGGGGCAGCTTGCCTATTGCCTCCAAGACCACCTCCGCTACCACTGATGTACTGACCACCAACAGATCTATTGGCGCGAGCCAAAGCTTGGTTGAGTTGGCTGGCTGTGATGGCTGAAATAATTTCCACATCAGACACAGTGGCAGCACTGATTAAGATTTCATTGGCATCTGCATTGATTTGGTAAAAGCTACCAAAGCTCAGCACAGTGTCCTTGGGCACAATGATAACACTGGCCACTTGGGGTGCCAGCTGTTGATGTAAATAAGCTGCCAATTCGCTGAAATAAAATGTTTCCCCAAAATCCCAATTATCCACTGAGAAAAATTCATTTATTTTGCTGATCAATGATGCTTTGATATCACTATCGCTGACATTTAGCCCTGTGTTTTTCACCACCTTGAATGTGGCCTGCAATGCTGTGTCAGCTTTGGCACCAAACAAAGGTTTAAATCTTGCTGTGTTAAAAATCAAAGTGTCGCTGATGCATTTGAATTGTTCTAGACCCGAATAATTCATTTGTAATTCTGTGTTCGTGGGTGCCTCGGGCTCAATGACTTTACCAGTAATGTCATTGAGCCATTGTCTATAATTTTGATCGTAACTGTTGGTCAACACATATAGATCCACAATGTTGCTGATATTGGGATCTATTCTATTGGTGAGAGGACTGTTGTGCCTGTATTGAAAATACAGATTTTGTTGCCCCACATGAGCTTTGTACCGTGGTTGATTGGGAGACAATCCATTAATTTCCTGACTTAAAACTTTCTGTGCTTGATTATTCAAAATAACTGAATAAAATCCGCTAGTGCTTTGAATATAAATCAATTGCCCCACAGGATAATTTCGTAACACTTCTTTAGAAAGTTGCTGGACATTTTTAAAGTTACTGATGACTTTTTTATTGTCCAAAAGTTTCCAAATACCATAATTTTCATAGCCTTGCGTGAGTTCAAAAAACACTAAATTATCGTTTATGACAATGCCATTTCTAAAGGCCTGGGATTCAGGACTGTCTGCTATGGTCTGTCTGACCAAATCCAAGGGATTATTGATGGCCAATGTCACATAGTTGTCTAATTCATTTTGTCTAGGATATCTGCCGGTGTAAATCTTAAACCATCGATTGATCTGATCACCGTAAGTGTTAGCAGCAAAATATTGCACACTGGTCTGCGATTGAGTGCCCAGCACGATTCTTTCAAATAGATCAGGAAAATCCGGTACACTGTCATCATTTGTGTCTGCAAAAGTCAAGTAAATGCTTTTATTCTCCACATAGCCATCACTTCTTGTGATGGCTCGGTCCACATACCACACATAATCCTGATTCAGTGGCGTATTTGTTCTGGGATCTCTGTTGGTGGCAAGAAATTTAACATGATCTCTCACAATGGAATTGTTTTCTACGTCATAGATCTGCAGAGATCGATCATGGAAAAAATTAGTGTCATACTCACTGTGCACCACATAATTTATTCCTCTGTAGTACACTGTGTACACTGAAGAAATTTGACTGTATTCAAATTTCAGCCACCATGACTGAGGAGTGCCTAGGTTGGCCGATGCCACAAATTGCCAGGCCTGGTTCACATAACTGTAGATCAAACCAAAGTTATTGAAAGATTCAATTTGCGTGATCATGGTGTTGACCAAACTGTCACTCACAGTGTTATTGAACACAGGAATCACACTTTGTATGATGGCACCTGTGGGTATAGGCACGTTGATACTCACAGGACCTATTCCGCTGGTGAAATTACCTAGCCCATTATTGGTGCCATTACCCACAACTTGTGTGATGGCAGCAAATAATGTTTTGGTGTCACTGTGTGTTATGGGATGACCTCTCATGAGATTATAATTGCTGTTGAAATAATAACCGGGTGGCGCCACACATCTAATCATGGCCCCGGGCCGCATGTATCTGGCACGATTACCCGATGTCACTGCTATGGCTGCTGGCACAGTGTTATAACTGAAATATCCTGTGGCAGTACCATCATTGACTGTGGATAAATTCCACTTGAGTTCCGTTCGCACCAGACCATCGCCATAATCTAACACAGTGATCTTGCCAGACATCGTAGAATGCTCTGCACATGCGTAGTAGTAATCTCCGGGTGTAACGTTTTGTGTGTCCCAGACCACAGTGCCGTAGTCTGAGCCGTTGCCGGTTATCACACCAGTGGAAACACCAAAATTTGTACCTGTGACTCTCTGTGTTTTGATCCAAAAAGGATGACCCTTGGCTGTGATCCTAAATTCCAGTTTGTCACCCACACGCACAGTTATATCGGGATTGGTGCCTTGTGCGTGGCCACTGAACACGTAACCTCCTGTGATAGCGGTAACAGCATAATCTTTGACCGAGATGCCTGTGTTTTCAGCCTGAAAAATCTCATATAATTGACCGTATTTTGCGCCAAAACTGATCCAATCTGTGGATCCTGTGTGTATGATGGTGTATGTTTCTCCATTGATCATACGATCTGAGTTGAGTTCTATGTTTATGGGCATTTCTTCTGCTGCATTAGCATAAAACAAATGTCGCATGTCTGTGCCGGCAATGATATTGGGAATGACCTGATTTCTAACCACTCGTCTTATGTCTACGGTGTTTGTGAATTCAAAAGTCAATAATCGCACATATCTGTCTGCGTATAACACTCCATCTGATCCAAAAACATTGGTGCTGCTGTATTTTCCCGTGGTGTCTAACACATCAAGATATCTGCTCAGTCCCGAGCTGGTTCTGTTAACAGCCTTGACTTTTTTCACAGATGAGTAATTTGTGTAAGGCAAAATATTGTAATCTTCACCTGTGATCATACGATTTTGTGTGTAGTACTGTTGCGGAGCTTTTTGTTTGATGTCAGCAATGCTGTCTCTGCTGAGTGCATTAGACACAGTGTATTGTAGACTGGCACTGATCAACAGAGTTTCGCTGCTGTTTTTGCGACTTTGATAGTCTATGCTGATCAACACACCCTGTAGCTCATCTGGAGTGATTTTGTATGACAATCCATTGCATATTCTATAATAAAGTCTAAATCTGCCCTGAGGCATGGTGGCAAATGCACCATCACCAAAAACCAAGGTGATTTGATCATTCACTCTGCTGTTGACTTGAAAAAGATTTCTTTCTTTTTCTGTGTTATAAATTATGTTTATGCCAGTGACACTGGGCACCCGACGCCATTGCTCACTGACTTGTCCGGCTGCATCCAATTTATACAACCATATGTCTGTGTTGTTGACGTTCACAGTGTCCACATCCACTGTTTGATTGGGGATCATCTCATTAAACACAAAATCTAAATTCAAAAGTTGACCTTGTTTGAACAGGAGAAAAAAACCCGTGTCTTCACTGTCATTGCCGCCGTTGTCTGATCGGTACAAGATCTGTAGTGTTTTTCCTGTGTCCGGTGGCAATTCATAAACATAGGGTTGAGCCATACTGCTGGCACTGACTATTTCAAATCCATAATCCTGACCATCTACAGAAGATGTGAATTTATATATGGGTAAAGTTGTGGGATTAATGTTAATTGAATATTCATCATGTCTCACACCACCAATTTTTTGACTGTTTCTAGGACGTCCGACCATCTGAGACGACACCATGGCAGCATTTAATATGGCAGTGAACTGTTCGGACCAATTTTCATTGGTGATGTCGTTCCAGTCCACAGTGGTGTCGCTGAGATCTTGACCATCACTGTCATATACAGATTCTGTGGTTCTCACACTGAGAATTTTTAAAAAACCCGAAGCACTGGTGGATCTTTTTGGTGTGTAACTCACAAGCCTGGCCAATTTTAACACACTGTCCCTTCGTTCGGCTGTGTCAATGAAATTTTCTCTGGCATTGAGATCGGTTCTAAAGGCCAGGCTTTGACCAAGAAAAGCCATGACATCAATCAAGGCTATGAATTCTGAGCTTTCAATGAAATCATTATAATCTTCGGCATAGTTGATTTTGATATAATCAATCATGCTCTTGCGTAAAGTTTCAAAGTCGTAGGCAGTGAAGTCGGCATCACGAAAAGTCTGGTATATTTTTTTCCAGTTTTCAGCCGACAATAAACCGGTTTGTCTAGAAACTATGGCCATTTGCGTTCACACAGTAAATATTTATTGAATTTCGTAATGTAAGCACTTAACTCACTTGTGACAAACCAAGTTCTCTATCAAATTGCACAGTCATTACACTGACTTGATTGGTCAACACATAATTGACATTGATTTCTAACATGATGCCTGTTTCAAATTCTGTGACAATGATGTCAGATACCTGTATTCTAGGATCATATGAAGCTATGCGTTTGACATCATCGGCAATGGCGTCTCTGATGGTTTGAGTGAAAGGTTCAAACAGCAAGTCCCAGATTATGGTTCCAAAATCTGGATTCATGAGTTTTTCGCCGCGACGAATATGAAAATGATTGTAAAGATCTTGTTTGACTAAATTCAAATCAGTGACACGAAATTTTCTTCGTCTGTCCACTGTGCTAAATCCCTGATAAGTCGGCATATACTATTTACTCAATTCCAACTGGCCTTAATTGTATGGTACACACTGGTGGCCCATGATTTCACCGATTCGGCTGTGGCTCGGTCAGTGGTACTGATCAGTGCCAGTGATTGCATGGTGGCAATCAAGGTATTGAGTGTGGCATCTTTGAAAACAATGGTGATAGAACCATCACTATTGATTCTTGTGGCTGTGTACAATACCTCATTCATGGCCTGAGCAGTAAATGCTGCAACTTTGAGACTGAATCTTGAAAATTCAAATGTCATGTTTACAGAATCTAATGCTGTGGGCACGGAAGCAGATGATGAAGTTGAGACATTTAGAGCATCTGCCAACAGCACAGCAGCATGCGAATTTGCTGTAATTTGTGCTAAAGACAAGCCATCTGATGACTGCCCACTACCTCTGGTAAAAAAACGTTGAGCTAGATCGGGGGATCCTGCAACATGAGCACAGGATAATACCCCTGCCACTGTGGCAGCGGGATCACTAGACCGAATAATGCCTTGCCTAGTAAGAATATTATAATTTGACTCAGCGATTGTGGAAAAACATTGATCTTGAGCATTGGTACTGGCTAAAAAATCGTTTTGGTTTTTGCACCCCAGTAGCCCTGTCCAGGCTCTAGGATCGTTAAACGCTTGATTATTGCCTTTATATTGTTCTATGCCAGATCTTTTTATGAAACCAGATATGGCTGCTTGAGTGGCATTCACGGCATATTTGCCTAAATTACCAGATTTAGACACAAAATCATTAATTCCACCACTCACTTGCTTGATCACACTGCCAGCAAAACCACGTGCCTGATCAGCGGCCAAACGTCCGGCAGCCAAACCGTTGGTGAATTGAGGTATGGGTATTCCTCCTCGTAGATCCTGCTCAGTGAGACCATTTAATATGGACGCACGAGCAGCAGCATTTATTCCCGGCATTCTCGCCAAAATATATGGATCTGTTCTGTCAGCATCACCCAACCATTTTTCTTGTTCTGCTGTGAAAGCACCGCCACCATAACCAAAATTTTCAGGGTTGACTGCGTCTTGAGTGACACTGCCACCTTGAGTATCCAATCCGTTCCCACCAAAACTTGTGTCATATCCTATATCACGTACTTGATCAGGATCGGCCTTAGGGGGATCATTTGATGTTTTGACGCTATCGGTGGCTGCCCTAGCCACAGGTGCTGTCCCCTCCCCAGTCTCTGCCCCCGCCCCAGCCTCTGCCTCCACCACAGGTGCTGTCCCCGCCCCAGCCTCTGCCCTCGCCCCAGCCTCTGCCCCGCTGATATCTTGCTCGTTTATGTCCGATCCTTGAGCGTCATCACCGCTGACAGTTGAAGATGCTGCGCTGTCCTGACCCGTTTTTCTTTTCCAAGGTTCGTGCGTGGGTACTACGGACACAATACTTTTAATTTTATTTGGTTTTATGGTCCACTGTGAACTTTCTTTTTCTGTGTCATCGTGATTTTTCACAGGTAAATCTCTGGGTTTACTCACACGATTAGCTGAACCTGAGTTGAGATTAATGGGTTTTCCCACAATATTACAAGAACTGGTGGCATTAATACCCACTGATACTCCGCTCAAACTTAAACTTCCTGATGCTCCAACATTAGTGGAAGCACCAAATAGTGTGGTGCTTTGTTTACCGCGTATGTTTATAGATTGGGCCTCTATAGACACAGTTTTTTTCGCACACATGTTTAAATTTCCATCAGCTTGCACATTGATGTCTTGATCACAATGTATGTTCAGAGTTTTTTTGCTACGAATATTCACACCACCAGAACTGTACACATTGATTGTGCCCGAACTGGTCATTTCCACATAAGCATTGCCGTTGCTGTTACATATGTATAAAATATTATCTGTGTCATCAAATAATATTTGATGACCGCCGCTGCTGCGCCATCTGCACAAGTTATTTTTACCTTTGTTGTCACCGTCATCCATGACAAATGTATGCCCGCCAAGTCTGGTTTTTACTATTCTTTGTGGCGGAGGTATTGTGTCATCGGGATATTTGCCTTTGGGTCGTCCGGGAGTGGCCACACCGAATACTCCAGATGGAGTTTCTCTTTGTGCACTGCTGGTCACACGCCCACGATTTCCTGTGTACTTGGGGCGGTCAAGACCTTGTTCTATCAGTATCTTCACCTGTGGTTCATGTAAAGGTCTGCGTATTTTTGGAAATGTTCCAATTTTAGAATTGGGTTCAACAAATTCCGCCACTGGTAATTCTGGACCAATTTTTCCCGATTGGTACAGCGAACGCACAGTGGAATCACTGATTTTTTTAGAATCAACTTGATCACTGCTGCCCATGGCCGGTAGCATGTGAAGACCAAACTGACTGGGAAGGCAGGCAAAATAATAGCTTCGGTCCGGATCCCCGTGAGCACTGACAAACAACACCAGATTTCCTATGTCAGGTCCTGTGAACCACATCCCATAAGTGTGTCTGACTTGATCAAAGCTGTTCTCACTATTAGGTTTTTTAACAGGATCTTGATAAGTGTGACCTATAAAAGGACCTGCATATAACACAGTTTTCCACTGATTCTCATCATTTTGATCACCTCCTTGTGATGGTACCCAGACTCTTAATCGACCAGATCTTGTGGGATCTCTATTGTCCTTTACCAATCCCACATAGATTTTAAAATCTAAATTGAAAAAATCGTGACCGAAATTGGCTGAGTCAGGCTGGAAGTATGTGCTGTCTGTGGTCATTTATTAATCATTTTCGCCAAGTGGAACTGGTGGTAAATCTTTTAATTTAGGGTCACTTAAAGGTGAGGGATTAGGTTCATACTCTTCGCCGTATTCATTTATTATCCTGCCGTACTCATCGCCCTGGCCTAAAGCATTTCCGTGTCTATCAACACCCTTGGTGGGATAAGGGTACCTGTTTGCCGGTTTCACTGTTTCATCATTTTCTGTTTGACTGGGCGGCCCGTAAAAGCCACCTGCTTGTTGTTCAACATCACCGGCGTTGTCATTGATCACATCTTGCGATCTGGCATACAAATCATTTACAGCAGATTGAGAAGGTGTTGTTGGTTGTTCGGGTAAACGTATACAATCTAAGATTTGAGTGAACTGGCCTCTTTCAAAAATATTTTTCACAGTGACAATGCTGTATTTTCCAGAAAATACGCTGGTTTTTCCTCCTTTGTACAATCCAGAGTCTTGATCTATGTCATCATAAAATCTAAAATTCAGAGTGCAAAAAATTTGACCTTGATCTGTGGGAATACTTGTACTGGATTGTTTAGGAGAAAATAATTCATCTTGTTTGATTAGATCAGGATCGCCAGCTATGGTGATCTGAATATTAAGCATGTCCCCCCTGCTGTTTTGCATGAGACTTCTAAAAAAATCACTGCTTTCTATAGATTTTCTATTACCTTGATCTAATGCTGTGTGGCGATCCGCCCCCGGTGAGTACAACGCTCTATTGGGAGTAAGTGGATCTTTGCTGTCTCTATCTGAATCATTGTCAAGTTTTTCTCTCTTTGCTTGTATTCGTGTCAATTCTTGATTTTGTTCAAATGCAGTGACCACTGTGTAAAACATGGTATTAAAATCAATTTTTAGATCCAGTATCTGTTGATTTTTGCCTGTGTACACATAGTTATATTCTTTATCCACAAGCCTGGGAAAACCTTTTGCTGCCTCGGGATATTTTTGATTAAAATATTCATATTTATTCACTTTGTAAGTTATGGTCTTCTGATATAAATTGGTTTTCTTATCAAATTCGCCATATTTTACTGTGTGAGTGATTTTATGAACAGTGATGGCTTTTTCGTCACTGACGTTTTCGTTATCTATGTTGTCTTTATAAAAATCACTGGCGGCTATAATTTGATTTATGACTTCTTTGATATTGGTGCCAGCCGTGATTTTGTGCGCACCTCTTTGTAATTCTAGATTTGAATTTTCTTTATTTGCAGAAGGCACTGTTACTGTGGCATTGGAAGAGGCATCAAAAATTTTAGCCTGAGCAATTTCAGAATCAATTTCAAAAACATATGTGTCGGCATGATCTTTTTTCTTATTTGTTTGCAAAAACTTTTGATACGCATTCAGCGCCGCAGGTAAACTTCTGGCCTTGACCTGTGTCTGAGAATTTGGAGTGGTATCTGATCTTGGATTGACTTCATCACTGGTTCGTTTCGAATCAAAATATTCACCCACAGTTTGAGCCGTGATTTCAATATTCAAAGGAATGGTGGAAACGGTTTGTAACTGTGCAACATGAGCTTGAGGCAAGGCAGTTATTCGGTATTCTGCACCCCGGCCGCTCAGTGTGATTTGTATGTCTATGATTTTGACCACTATTCTTTTGGTGAGATCTGGTATCAAGTTCAGCACATCACCTGAATCTGTGTTGGCAAAAAAATCAATCTGTATCACAAAAGGCATTAAATCCCATTGTTTAATTTGTTTTTCTTGTGCCACCAGTAGTATTCTATCTAGCAACGACACTCCCACAGGCTCATGCACCGTGAAAGAAATGTCCACAACGTTGCTGGCACGTGTTTGAGCATTTAGTCCAATGAAACAGTCCATTTTGAAATTTTCAAAATACATGTCATTTTCAAAATACTGATTTCTAGAAAAATCATTGGATCTACGACCTCCACTGGCTATCAACACCGAGTTGTCATTGGTGGTGTACGAGGTACCATCCACACACACTTGATTGTATTTTTGTATGGTCATGGCATGTAAACTTATGCCATAGCTGTAATTTGAATATTGTTCTAATGGATTTGGTTTGACTTGGCGTTGTCTTTTGGCTGTGACAATCACACGCGGGCCAGTGGCCCCACTGGCTCTGTCATCAACTGATCTCGATGCTGATGGTGCTTGAGTTGTGGTGGTGGTGTTTCTGTCAAATAAAATACGACGCTGTTCATCTGTGAGTCCTGTGGCCCCTGTGGCCCCTGTGGCCCCTGTGTCTTTTGTGACTCTCGTGGCTCCTGTGGCTCCTACATTGTTAGTGACATCGGGTCGTGTGCGACGAAGTTGATCATTGTCCCGCAGAGTCAATGCACCATTGCGAAGAGGCTGACCTGGTGTGAAACCTGCTGCATTCTGATATGGTTGTTGTGTCCTTGGATTAATGGCTTTGGGATCAAAAAACTTATTATTTGCATCACGCACATCATAGTGAAGATGAGGTCCAGTGGATTGTCCGGCACCGGCCTGCCCTCTACCACCACCTGTGTAAGCAATGAGTTGGAAGGCTTCCACTGTGTCTCCAGGCTTGACCACGATTTGGGAAAGATGTCCAAAGGTGTGAATTAATCCATCAGAGTCCCGGAGCTGTAATGTGTTACCATAGCCAGTCATTTCCCTAGCCGTCACCACTGTCATGGGTTTATTGATATATACATTTGTGCCCACTGGCACAGCATAATCTATACCATTGTGTTGTGTTCTCCCAAACAAATTTCTACGGCCAAACCCACTTGTTTCCCTAGCTACGGTCATTTATATCCCCAAAGCTGAGTGTATTGAATCTATGTTTGGAATGAAAATTGTGCGTCCTTTGACAAAATCATAGATGGGATCTTTTATGGAATTTGGATTTCTCACAGCAAACACCCACCAAAGCTGAGACCTTTTATAAAGATCGTGAGCCAAAAGGTCTGGTCTTTGATGATATATGGCATTGATGGTGAATTCCACATCAGTGCTGCTGCGAGGTATTGGTCGAAAATTTAAAACGTCTAAAAAAATGCCAAACTGTGCAGTTTCATAATAGGCACTGGTTTTACCATACACACTGGCCATTAAATGTGGCCTTGTCGAAGTAAATCACCTTTGGCAAATTTTTCTAAATCAAATTTGGCAAGATTTTGTTTGCTGTAAACCGGCACAAGACCCACTTGAAAATTACTCACAGTGGGGATTCTGGTGAGAGATTTGGTGATGTATAAAGAAGAGTCATAAATATAACCATCTGACTTTGAATTACTTGTTGTTGATATGTAATCTGCATCGGGAGGCATAGTGTGTGTGAAACTTGTTATCACACAAGGCACGTTGGGAAAATAATGATGACCATATCCATTTAAAAAAACCAAAGGAGGAGGATTACCAGCATAATTACTTTCCCCAAAAAACATCTTGGTGATTGAGCGAAAGAAATAAATACATGCAAGCACGTAATCTGCTTCTTGACAATTTTGAGCAGTGAAGTCTGTTTGAATTTGTATTTGTTGAATTTCACTGGTTTCATAAAACATGTGAGCATAATTACTGTGTGTGAAGCGTTGAGGTATATAGTTGGCCATATGGCTCACAGAAATCTGTGGTGTGTAAGGAAAAATCACACCATTTGTGGCTTGTAGAGGTTCAAGAATTCCCTGAGAAAAAAAACTTTTGAGTGTCGGACTCATGTTAATTCTAACTCTCCAATCTTTGATTTCACGTTGACTGTTGCCTTCTATGAAATGCACACTCTGCTTGATATTTGAGGCGTAAATCTGGCCACCTGGCTTAACACCACTGCTTTCCAGTCTTCTGGCTGCGGCATCAATTGTACCAGTCAATGTTCTACTGATAACAGCACCTGTTAAATCTTTAAGAAATGACATTTTCAAGGCCTTTTTTAGTATTTAGCCATGTTCAATACCGGTTGATCACTTTGTTAAAAACAATTATAATATCTTAAAGGATCATATGAGACTAAATTATCTTAACAACAAAGACATACTCAAAGAAATACACAAGAGTAAAAACACTTATTGCAGTTATGTCACTGCAGACGTGGCTGACTATGACATAATCATCACAGACTTCAAAAATCTAACAGCAGAACGTATCCAAGTGGCCATAAATAATCGCAATGAAAGACTACACAAAGCCGCAGCAGAGTCATCAGAAAAAACCACTCGTCGTTCTGAATCATTACACACAACATCTGTGTCCAGTTGTGAAACAGACATAGTGATCAGATTCATGACTTTTGATCATGTGCCTTTGATTTCCCCGGCAGAGACACCATTGCACAACGAAGAAGACGGCATTTGTGTGATCACACAATATGACAGCCCCGAACCTGTCACAGCTCAGCGTCACGAAAAGTGTAATTTTCCTCCATTCCAACACTATAAAATCAACGACCAAGGCCAAACTTATTGTGTGGGCAAAAGCCATTGGAAAGGTAATATAGAATCAGGATCCTGGAGTCGGAATCATGGTTTCATGACACCAAAATTGGCATTGATGTTCATCAAACTTTGTGAACGTTATGCCACACGAAGTAACTGGAGAAATTACACTTACGTGGATGAAATGCGCAGTCAGGCCTTGCTGCAATTAAGTCAGATTGGATTGCAATTTGATGAATCAAAAAGTTCAAATCCTTTTGCCTATTATACCGCGGCCATTACCAACAGCTTTACTCGAGTGTTAAACATAGAAAAAAGAAGTCAAAACATCAGAGACGATATCTTAGAACTCAATGGCTATACCCCCAGTTACACCAGACAAGGCAGCGGTTCCGGCCACAGTGATTATGATTCAGACTAGACATCATGTTTAAAAACAGTTATTATACACAGTGACCAATTTATTTAAACGAGCTGTGGCATACACAGATCTTCACCTGGGATTAAAATCAAACAGCACACAACACAATCAAGATTGCTTGAATTTTGTGGAATGGATGATTGATCAAGCACGAGCTGAAAATTGTGACACTTGTTTGTTTTTGGGTGATTATCACAATAATCGTGCCAACATAGACATCAGAACTCTGCAATACAGTGTTCGTGCCTTGGAAATGGTCAATGACAACTTTGAACAGGTGTTTTTTATTCCCGGCAATCATGATCTCTATTATCGAGATCGCAGAGACATACAGTCGGTGGAATGGGCCAGACATTTGCCCAATATCACCATAGTCAACGACTGGTTGATTCGAGATAACACAGTGTTTGCTCCTTGGTTGGTGGGGGATGACTACAAACGCATAGCAAAACTGTCAGCACAATACTGTTTTGGGCATTTTGAATTGCCCAGTTTTTACATGAACAGCCTGGTGCAGATGCCAGATCATGGACAAATTCGTAGAGAGCATTTTGCTGGTTTTGATCATGTGTTCACTGGACATTTTCACAAACGTCAGACTCAGAACAATATCACTTACATGGGCAACTGTTTTCCGCATAATTATGCCGATGCAGGCGATGATCTTCGTGGCATAATGATCTTGGAATGGGGTCAACCAGCCAAATACATGGCCTGGCCCGATCAACCTGTGTACAGAGTGTATGATCTCAGCACAGTGCTGAACCATACACAATCACTGCTGCGGCCCAACACTCATGCCAGAATCAACATAGACATAGCCATAAGCTACGAAGAAGCAGGTTTTCTCAGAGAAACGTTTTTGCGAGATTATCACTGCAGGGAAATCAAGTTAATCAGTCACACTCAAGAAGACCTAGAACAACACGGTCACGCAGATCTAAAATTCCAAAGCGTGGATCAAATAGTGCATGAATCCCTGGCTGTGATAGAAAGCACACAGTATGATCCCAAATTATTGTTAGACATATATCGCAACCTATGATCAAAATACTGTCAGTGACTGCTAGAAATTTTCTCAGTATAGGCAATGTCACACAAAGTGTGAACTTGGATCGACAAGATTTGACTTTGATCTTGGGAGAAAATCTGGACTTGGGCGGCGACGATGCTGGTGCCAGAAATGGCACAGGTAAATCTGCACTGTTAAACATTGCGAGTTTCGCTTTGTATGGCCAGGCCTTGACCAACATAAAAAAAGACAATCTCATCAACAGAACTAATGATCGCAACATGTTGGTCACAGTGGAATTCCAATGTCGTGACCAACTCTATCGCATAGAGCGTGGTCGTAGACCCAACATATTGAAATTTTACATTGGTGGCCACGAACAGCAGAGTCAAGACGAAAGCCAAGGAGACAGCAGAGAAACACAACAGGCCATACAACGAATCATCCACATGTCGCCGAGCGTGTTTCAACACATAGTGGCATTGAACACTTACACTCAACCATTTCTCAGTCTCAGAAGTCAAGAACAGAGAGAAATCATAGAAGAACTACTGGGCATAACTGTGCTCAGTGAAAAAGCAGAACTGTTAAAAGAAAAAATCAAAATCACCAAGGATCTTGTGATTCAAGCAGAAGCAGAGATTCGTGCCAGAATAGATTCAAACAAACACATGATGGAACAAATCCAAGCTCTACAGCGTAGACAACAGATATGGCAAACACAGCAACAAAAAGATCTCCATCAGCTCAACACAGCTTTGGCCAATTTGACCACTGTGGACATTGATCAAGAAATACAAGCACACAGAGATCTAGTGCAATATAATCAACTGCAACAAGCACACAGACTGTTAGACACGGACATTCGTCGTGGTCAGATAGAGCTGCAAAAACAACAGCGTGCCAGTGCAAAATTAGAGTCTGAAATTGCTGCATTATTGGATCATCGCTGTCCTGCTTGTGGACAAGCTGTACATGATCACGGTCATCAGCAGTTGTTGTCCCAACGAGCCACTGACATGGCAGAACTAGAATCAGAAATTTCCATGCTGATTCAACAACTCGACGATGCCACACTGAAAAAATCACTGTTGGCCGATCCGGGACCACAACCACGAGTGTTTTATGATCATGAAAGCCAAGCCATAGAACATAGAGCCAGTGTGTCAAACATTCAACAACAGATCATTAGAAAAAATCAAGAATCAGATCCTTATCAGGAACAAATCACAGACATGCAAAATTCTGCTGTGTTAGATATCAATTACCAACAGCTGAACACATTGGCTGCTCAACGCGATCATCAGGAATTTTTACTGAAATTGCTGACAAACAAAGACAGTTTCATACGCAAAAAAATCATTGATCAAAATCTCAATTACTTGAACTCCAGACTGAGTTGGTATCTGGAACGCACGGGATTGCCCCATCAAGTGCGATTTCTCAGTGATCTCAATGTGGAAATCACTGAACTGGGTCGAGATTTGAATTTTGACAATCTCAGTCGCGGAGAGCGCAACAGATTGATTTTGAGTCTCAGTTGGGCTTTTCGTGATGTCTGGGAAAATCTCTATGACAAAATGAACATCATGTTTGTGGATGAACTCTTGGATTCGGGTCTTGACAGCATGGGCATGGAAAACAGTTTGGCCATATTAAAAAAGATCAGCAGAGACACTCACAAGAGTGTTTGGTTGGTCAGTCACAGGGACGAATTGGTCAGCAGAGTAAATAACATACTCAGGGTGACCAAACAAAACGGTTTTACAACCTACAGCACTGACATAGAGATTTGACTGGGACGAACATAAAAAAACAAAAAACACTAGAAAACACCCAATACTCTATGCCCAGTGCTGCCAAAAACAAAGGATCGCAATTTGAACGACACGTGGCCAAACAGCTCACAGACTTGTTTGGTGAAAGTTTCATCAGAGTAATAAATTCTGGCGCATACATCGGCGGTATAAATACACAAAGAAAAAATCAACTATCAGAGGCACAAATCAGGCACAACAAAGGCGACATCACACCAGGCCCCAGTTTTCCAAAAATGAACGCAGAAGCAAAAAGCTATAAAGATTTTCCATTTCATCAATTATTCACAAGCAACAGCAAAATTTTAGACACTTGGATTGAACAAATGCTCACTGTGGCTGACCCAGGCGATTTCAACATCTTGTTTATGAAATTTAACAGAAAAGGCCAATTTGTTTTAGTACCACATGACACTCACTGGGACCCTACCCCTAGCTCATTTACATATAAGTCCCAAAGACACCAAGTCTGGCAAATGTTTGAACTCACAGAATTTCTGATAAAAAATCAAGCTCGTATAAGACAATTGTGTAGTTGATCATGCAATAAGGTTTGGTCGAGGCAGCTCGACTCCCATTGAGACTGTATTCATTTACCGTCAGATCTTGGGCATTGCGGGGTAATAAGCTAACCTTAGGTTTAAAATGATTACGGCTCTGTGAAAAAGACACAACCGTAGACTTTGTTCGGGCCGCTGATCAGTCCAAACAAGGTTCCGTTGACAGCAAAGGCCAGAGCATGGGGGTACAGGTCAACCGCCTCCGACTGATACATATCAGCACACTCTACCAGATCAGTGACGAAGGGCACTCGGATGAAGACCCAGTCATGATTTTGCTCTTTTGGGCAAATTATGACTTGTGCATCTGGATGAATACCTCGGGAAAAACAGTTCTGGATTCTAAAAAAAGAAGAGAGAAAAGGATTTCGAGCGACAGCGAAGAAATAGATTTGCGTAGCAAATCTCCCAATGATGACACTCAAAAAAAAGGCATTTTGGTATCTTTTGCAATTTCTAAATTACTTTTCACAAGTTCAGCTATGATGCTGCGTTCATTAACGCTGAGATCTAGAATTTCTCCATAAGTTATTCCCCCGCGCATGAACCAACAAAGACGCAATAATTCCAGTTTTAAGGCTTTTATCTCCTGATCATGACTTTCTATAAAAGTCTCGATCTCAGCGTCGGTTTTGAAAGTTAAAAGCCTCGAGCGAAAAAATTTGAGTAATTGAACTCCAAATCAGCTTGATAATCACCGTGGCAGTTGTCACACTGCAATTGAAATGGTGGTGTTTTCACTTGTTGAACACGAGTTAAAACACTGTCTTGTATGAGTTTGAGCACAGATTGTTCAGCATTTTGATAAAAATCTTTGATCAGCTCACTGCCATCAACTCTGTTACCATCTGGCATTTCTATCCATGCAGTGCTGTCTACACAACTTTCAATGCCTATGTCTATGATTCTGTTCATGCTGGCAAGAATTATTTCACTGCGTTGTTCGGTGCTGATATCAGCACTGTTCACTGCTGATAACATTTTTTGTTCTTCAAAACTAATTTGATTGACTCGGTTGCTCAAGAAAAATTTTGCGGGTCGTAATTTGATTTTTAGATCCTGATAGTACACCAATTCAGTGAAATCAGGGCAGCGCATGCGTTCTAAGGTGGTGCTCAGCTCCACTTCATGAGTGTTTTTGTGTCCACAGTGACTGCAACTGCTGTCAAACTGCATGTTGTTGCCATAAGTGGCTATTCTTATGGCAACCAACAAAGTGTCCACATCCACACTGGGCATGGACCAGGCATTGCGTATTTGTGGACAACAGCTCTGAATCACGCTGACTATGCTTTGTCCGTTCATCAAAGCATCGGGTGTTTTTATTAAAATTTCATCTCTGGCACTCATGGGATAAATGGCCAGTTCTCCATTGTGTGGAATGTCTATGTCATCGGCATTCCACCACTGTCCTTGGCTGGGCAATTTCACGTACACTGTGGGTTGGCGATAATATTGTTTGAGTGGATTATTGATGATATCAGTCATGTTTTTCTCTATAAATAAGTTATAACCATGTATTTATTCACAAATAACTCACTATAATGCCAGCTCTCACGCCCGATGACTACAACGGTATAGCTCAAGCTCTAGCGGTGGCTCTTCAGAACTCTGTTGCAACGCCCAGAACTCAGCCAGGCCCAGGAGCCTCACCTGGCGAACAAAGGCAAGCTGCTCGAGATTATCTGCAATATATGCGAGAAAGCAATAAACGGCTCAGTGCTTTGGCAACTGCCACAGGTAGATACACAGATTTACTCAGAGGCGCAGTGAGACCTGTGGAAGATGTCAGTGACAAAATTAAAAAGTTGAACGAACGCATAGAATTAACCACAGACGGAGAAGCCAAGGCTTTGCTTGTCAAAGAACGCAACAGACTGAGAGAAAATAATTTTTACAAACAAACTGCGCATACCGTGGCCGAGTTTGGTGTCAACATAGCATCCACAGGCATAAATCTCACCAAAGCTATTGTGAATTCAGCAGCCAGCATGTTTGCCATGGTCACAAACATGACAGCTGGAACGGAAATTTCCACTGCTGGCAGTGTGACGGCCACTTTTTATAGAACTGTGGGCGCGGTCACTGAAGGTTTTGGAAATTTGATCACTGGTCTATCGCAGAGTCTGGGTAAAATTCCTATTTTAGGTCCTGTGATGGAAGCCTTGGGTACCACAGTTGGCGTCGCGACAAAGGCATTGGGAGCTTTGGTGGGCACTGTGTTGCCTGCAATTTTGGGTTTTTTTGGTGAACAACTGCAAAAAATGGTGAATAATTTTCAAGCAGTGAATCGAGCCGGAGTGATCTTGACCGGTGGCTTAGGAGAATTAAAACATCTCGCGCACACAAGTGGCTTTAATATAGAACAATTCAGTCAACTGGTCAAAGCCAACACAGAAGGTCTCACCATGCTGGGCGGTAATGTGAGTGCAGGAGCCAGACGTTTTGCTCAAATAAATGCGGCCATGGAACCTTTTCGTAAAGAACTGCTGAATTTGGGATTTACTTTGGAAGAACAGGCACAAGGTATCTTTGATTTCACCAATAATTTGTCTTTGGCTGGTGAACAACAAAAGGCCTCTGTCGGTGATTTGGCCAAGAGAACCAAAGAATATCTGGTGAATTTACGATTGATCAGTTCGATCACAGGGGAGGATGCCAAACAGGCTCAAAAACGTGCTCAAGATGCCAGCAGACAAGCAGCAGTACAGGCCAAATTGGCTGCCATGGGAGGAGACGCCGAACAAAAATTTAGAGTTCTAATTAGCCAATTACCTGGATTAGAAAAAGCCATCTCACAAATATTACTGGGGGGTCCTGCCACAGAACAACAAGGTATTTTGTTGTCTCAAGCCCCAGAATTACAAGCGTTTATCAATCAAGCCATTGCAGGCATAAACAGTGGAAAAGATTCAACAACTTATACAGACGAACTCTTGGTAAATCTTCAACGAATCGCTCCCGCACTAGCACAACAACTGAACAACATTGCTGGGCCTGTGGGCACTGCTAATCTTTTCACAGGTAGATTTCCAGAACTTGCAAATATAACATCCTCACTTCAGAGGTTCATCACTCCTGTGGCTCAAAATCAAAAATCGATCGAAGATATGCGTAAAGATGCAAATAAAGCGCAAAACACAGGGGATCAATCCACAAAGGATGCCAATGACATTATTTTGCTAATGCGAGAGTTGCAGAAGAAATTTGAATCTATGGTCACGGATAATATGCCTAAATTCACTGACATGATCAAACAATCAATTCCTGTGATTGGCAACATGATCACAGCAGGCATAAACATAGCCAGTAAATTATTGCCTTTGGTCAATACTGGTGTGGAAAAGTTTCTTACTTTTGTACAAGATGCAGTGCCAAAATTGACCTCAGGTCTAGATAACTTACTCAAAGAAATAGAAAGATTAATTAACTACTATAATAATACCTCTGTCGGTCAGATGGTAAAAGATAATAAGAAGGAAATAGGCACTGCTGTGGGAGCGTTAGGAGGTGCTGCTGTGTTTGGTACTGCTGGCGCTGTGGGTGGCGCTATCGCAGCAGGTGCTGCGACAAGAGCAGCATCACGAGCAGCAATCACCACAGCCACACGATTGGCTTTAACTGCATTTGCTGGGACGGTAGGCGTTTTGGGTGGACCACTAGGCGCGATTGGTGGTGCTTTGTTAGGTGCTGCTGCTGGTGAATGGATTGGTAACTTTATCGCCAATCGCATTGTTCCTGAAGCCAAAGCCCTGGGTGGTCCTGTGCAATCCTCACGATCTTATTTGGTGGGTGAACGTGGTCCTGAACTGTTTGTACCGGACAAATCCGGCACTGTGATTTCCAATGATGATTTACTACGAATGGTCAAGGGCATAAATTCGCTCACAGTTGATACTTTTGATCAAGGTCCCCGTCCAGGCAACATGGAACAACAGAGTTATCAATCCGCGTATGAAATTAAGAATATCATGCAAAATCAACTGCAGGCACAACACCACAGTTTGCAGTTGCTGTCAGACATGGCCATCACTTTATCAAATATGTTGAGTCAAGATGGACATTTTTATCGTGCCAATAGACTTTAATAGATAAATATCATGTCATGTGATATACCAGTAAGAAAAATAACAGGAAAATAAAAAAAATTGCACAAGGTATCTTGACTGTGGTCAACCACAAAACAAACACGGAAATAAGTCAAACAACAAAGCATGATCTCTGGCCTGCAAGTGAAAAATTGTTTCAACAAACACAAATATCAGGGAAACATAATTAATGTCGTGGAAAAAATATTTTAAAAGTGCAGGCCCGCACTTTCAGACTGTGGTTCCACAGACTAAATCGCCCAGTTACACCAATTATCAAAGCACTTTACCGGAACTGTACACAGGTCACCCCAATCGTATAGAACGATACAATCAGTATGAACAAATGGACATGGACAGCGAAGTCAATGCTGCTTTGGATATTTTGGCAGAATTCAGCAGTCAGCCACATCCGGTCACAGGGATGCCATTTCAAATCAGATACAATGATGATCCCACAGACACCGAAATAGAAATCATAAAAGAACAATTAAGTCAATGGGTCAATTTGAATGAACTGAGTAGACGTTTGTTCAAATTGGTTAGAAACACATACAAATATGGTGATCAGATTTTTATCAGAGATCCCGAAAATTTCAAACTGTATTGGGTAGAAATGAGCAAATTGACCAAAGTCATAGTCAATGAAGCCAAAGGCAAGGAGCCCGAACAGTATGTGATAAAGGACTTGCAGTTAAATTTACAGAATCTCACAGTCACTGTGGTCAGTACCACTGACACATTTATAAATCATCCACAGGTGGGGGGTCCCAGTGGAGCTTATATACAGCCTCAAGCTCCATTCACAGGAGGCAGTAGATTCACCCATGCTCAAAATGAACAAGCCATTGATGCTGCTAACATAGTGCATGTCAGTCTCACCGAAGGTTTAGACATATTTTGGCCATTTGGCAGTAGCGTGTTGGAAAACATATTCAAAGTTTTCAAGCAAAAAGAACTTTTAGAAGATGCTATCATCATATACCGTGTGCAACGTGCACCTGAGCGTCGTGTGTTTAAAATTGATGTGGGCAACATGCCCAATCATTTGGCCATGGCTTTTGTGGAACGCATCAAAAATGAAGTACATCAGCGAAGAATACCCACAGCCACTGGTGGGGGTGCCAGCATGATGGATGCCACTTATAATCCTTTATCACAAAATGAAGATTATTTTTTTCCCACCACAGCAGATGGTCGTGGTTCTGATGTGACCACCTTGGCCGGTGCCACCAATCTAGGTGAAATAACTGATTTAAGATTTTTCACTAATAAATTGTTCAGAGGACTGAGAATACCCAGCAGTTATCTGCCCACAGGCATAGACGATGGCACTCAGAGTTACAATGATGGCAGAGTGGGCACTGCTTTAATACAAGAATGGCGTTTCAACAGATATTGTGTGAGATTACAACAGGCCATAGCTCATGCTTTGGATCGTGAATTCAAAATGTTCATGCGCTGGCGCGGCATAAACATTGACGGACAAATTTTTAATTTAGAGCTGAATGAGCCACAAAATTTTGCACAGCACCGACAAGTAGAAGTGGACAGTGCTAGAATTCAAACTTTTGGTCAATTAGAGCAATTACCGTATTTCAGTAAGAGATTTTTGATGCAGAGATATCTGGGCTTGACCGAGGAAGAAATGCAAGAAAATGAAGAAATGTGGTTACAAGAACAAGGTGAATCGCCCCAGCAAGACGACATACCAGTAGGGCTGCGTAGCGTGGGAGTCACACCCGGTGCCATAGCAGGCGATCTTGAAATAGCTGATCAAATAGCTGATCCAAATACCACAGCTGATCTTGATCAAACACCAGGCATAGCACCGCCACAACCGGGTGCAGCATCTGCTGCTCCGCAACCAGGCGCGGCAGGTGCTGCGTCACAACCAGGTCAGGCCGGTATAGGCTGAAATTGATTGAGGTAAAGGTAAATATTCACATGAGAATACAACAATTATTTGAAAATATTGAAGAATTTTATCGCACACCTTCTGAGGATAATTCCTCGCAAAAACTCACAGATGTCAGGAAAACCAGACTCACTCTCAAACAAATTAAAAAATTACGCGAAATGAATGACATTAAAAAGTATGAACAAGAGTTAAAATTTCGTTCATTGAATCGCCAATATAAACCTTCACAGGCTCAGAGCATGCCGCAAATGTGATTTGCTGCAAAATTTTTTTAAAAACACAGGAAAAACCGCCAATTACAGCGGTTTTTTCGTGATATGAGTAAATAGAGTTATAACTGTATTTTTTAACACATGGGAGTGTGACATGAACAAATACGAAAAATTAATTGAATACATCATAAATGAGCAAGAAGATCAGGCCAGGGAATTATTTCATAAAATTGTAGTAGAGAAAAGTAGAGAGATCTATGAAAATCTAATGGACGAAACAGACATGGATGTCTTGGACGACAATGTTGAACATGATGAACATGGCATGCTAGAGGACGACGAAATTGAAGATGACATGGGTGAAGGAGATGACTCGGGTGACGAAGATGACTCGGGTGACGAAGATGACTCAGGTAACGTAGATGACTCAGGTAACGTAGATGACATGGGCGACGAAGAGGACTCAGGTCTAGAAGATCGTGTCATGGATTTAGAATCTGCTTTGGACGAACTCAAAGCAGAATTTGATGCTCTCATGGCCGACGAACAAGGCGAGGCAGAACACATGGATGGCGTACATGATCCTGATTTTCAGGATCAAAGCGACTTAGACCATGATGACTTGAACATGCCTTCGGGACCACGCGAGTCTGTGATGAGAGAATATGTGGACCGAGTCAGTGTGCCCAGCAATACCGAAGGACAAACAGTGGGTGCACAGAGTTCTAGTAAGCCCACAGTGAATTCACATTCTGTGCTGCCCAAGGGCAAGGACCGAAACATGGGCGGTACTGAGAAAAATATTGTTCAAGGCGGTTCGGAATCCAGTCCTGATGGTAGACCTGTACCTAGTCCCAAAAACCAGTACAGCAAGGGACAAGGTAAATTGCCACATGCTGATCAGTTTGAAAACGTACCAGGTGCCGATACCAAAGGTTACACTAATAAAGCTGGTGCCACACACAAAGAGGAAGGCGCTGTACAAAAACGCAGTCCTTTGATCAGGTAGTATCATAAATGAGATACCTTAGAGAAGATTTGACTTTTGACCGTGCCAAGATTGAGGTACTCACAGAAAATCGTGCAGATGGCAACGGTAAAGATCTTTTCATGAAAGGTATTTTCATAGAAGGTGGAGTACGTAACCAAAATGAACGAGTGTATCCTGTACAGGAAATCGAAAAAGCAGTTAATTCAATCAACGAGCAGATAAAAAATGGATTCAGTGTATTGGGAGAAGTGGATCATCCTGATGATTTAAAAATCAATTTAGATCGAGTGTGTCACATGATACAACAGATGTGGATGGATGGTCCGGCTGGACATGGTAAATTAAAAATTTTACCCACGCCCATGGGAGAACTGATCAAAACCATGCTCACTAATGGCGTGAAATTGGGAGTGAGCAGTCGCGGTAGCGGCAATGTGGCAGAATCTTCTGGTCATGTCAGTGATTTTTCCATTGTCACGGTGGACATAGTGGCGCAGCCCAGTGCACCTCATGCATATCCCAGAGTCATTTACGAAGGGTTAATGAACATGCAGCATGGGTATAAATTGCTAGACGTGTTTGGCGATAAAACTCACACCATACAAGTGCAAAAATATGTCAAAAGCGAGATACATCGCTTGATCAACGACTTAAAAATATAGGAGATGTGCAATGTTTGATGCTTTAAAACCATTGCTAGAAAACGGAATTATCAATGAAAACACCAGGCAAGAAATAACTGAAGCTTGGGAAGCCAAACTCACAGAAGCCAGGGAACAAATTCGTGCAGAGCTGCGCGAAGAAATGGCCACAAGGTATGATCACGATCATAAAATCATGGTGGAGGCTTTGGATCGAATGATCACCGAAAATCTCACAACCGAAATACAAGAATTTCGAGATGAGAAAAAAGGTCTCATGGAAGATCGTGTGAAGATAAAAAATCATATGATGGAAAGTGCAAGTAGATTTAATGATTTTATGGTTAAAAAATTAACCGAAGAAGTTAAAGAACTGCATGCGGACAGAAACACTCAACAAAAAAATTATCAACTTCTAGAAAAATTCATTGTCAAGGCCTTGAGCGAAGAAATACAAGAATTCGCTCGTGACAAACAGGCTGTGATAAACACTAGAGTAAAATTGGTCAAAGAAGCCAAAAACAAATTACAGTCAATTCAACAGAGATTCGTTTCTGGCAGCGCAAAATTAGTCAAGGAATCTATCAATAAAAAATTAAATCAAGAATTGGGTCAACTTCGTGAAGACATACAATTGGCCAGAGAAAATATGTTCGGTCGAAGAATATTTGAAGCTTTTGCCAGTGAATTTTCATTGACACATTTGAATGAAAATATTGAGTTCAACAAGTTGAGAAAAATCATAGATCAACAGCGCTTGGACTTAGCTCAAGCCAAAAGTCAAAATCAAGAAGCCAGAAGTTTGGTGGAATCAAAAAATCGTGAAATTTCTATGATTAAAGAATCTCAAACTCGTAATAAAATTCTAGACGAATTGTTGGAAACTCTAGTCAAGGATCGTCGCACAGTGATGCGCGAATTACTAGAAACAGTGCAGACACCCAAACTGAAGTCTGCATTTGAGAAGTATCTGCCTGCAGTGCTCAATTCGGGTAGGTCAGTCAAAGACCAAGAACTCATGCTGATCGAAGCCAGAGTAGGCATCACAGGAGATAAAACTGCTAGACCAGCAGCGGCCCCAGGAACCGCCGTTGAGGACACCAATGTGGTGGTACTTAGGCGTTTAGCAGGGTTGAAATAATTAGTTTAACCTTAAGGAAAAGAAAATGACTAAAGAACTATTAGAAAGCCGTTGGGGCGAAACTAAAGATGCCCTGTTAGAAGGCTTACAAGGTACCAGGCGTACCACCATGAGTGTTATCTTAGAAAACACCAGACAAAATCTGCGTGAATCTGCAGCGGGTACCACTACATCGGGTCAAATTGCCACATTGAATCGAGTGATATTGCCTGTGATTCGAAGAGTCATGCCCACTGTGATTGCCAACGAAATCGTTGGAGTGCAGCCCATGACTGGTCCAGTGGCTCAAATTCACACCTTGCGTGTGCGTTATGCAGACACTGCCAATGCCACCACTGCGACAGATGGTGCCACAGCCGGCGATGAGGCTCTAAGCCCATTCCGTATTGCCACTGCTTATTCTGGTAATTTGAGTACCAGTAAAGCAGACAGCACTGCGGCTTTAGAGGGTGTACCTGGTCGTAAAATCAATGTGCAGCTCATGAAGCAAGTTGTGGAAGCTAAGAGTCGCAAACTCAGCGCTCGTTGGACTTTTGAAGCTGCTCAAGATGCTCAGGCCATGCATGGCATTGATGTGGAAGCTGAAATCATGGCAGCTTTGGCTCAAGAAATCACTGTGGAAATTGATCAAGAAATTTTAGCCAGTCTCCGCACTTTGGCTCCTGCCACGCTGTCGGGCTATGATCAAGCCGCAGTCAGTGGCACAGCAACTTTTGTGGGTGACGAGCATGCTGCGTTGGCTGTGAAAATCAATCGTGCAGCTAACTTGATTGCACAACGCACACGTCGTGGTGCTGCAAACTGGGCCGTGGTGAGTCCTGCTGCTCTCACAGTGCTACAAAGTGCCACCACTTCTGCATTTGCCCGCACCACTGAAGGCACGTTCGAGGCGCCCACCAACACCAAGTTAGTGGGTACGTTGAATGGAGCCATGCGAGTGTTTGTTGACAGTTATGCGGGTGACACTGTGCCTGTGTTAGTGGGTTATAAAGGTTCCAGTGAAGCTGATGCTGCTGCATTTTATTGTCCATACGTGCCGCTGATGAGCAGCGGTGTGGTTCTTGATCCTGCCACATTCGAACCAGTGGTGGGCTTTTTGACCAGATATGGCTATGTGGAGTTGACAAACACAGCCAGTTCTCTTGGAAATGCTGCTGATTATCTGGAAGAAATCGCAATTGCTAATTTGAGTTTTCAGTAGATCGGTATCAAACCAAACAAAAAACCCGCTTTTGCGGGTTTTTTGTTGATTTCTCATGTTGTGATCATTGACACTGACCACCAGTAAGTACTTGGCCCGCAGGACAAATATTATTATTGGTACTTGTGGTTGTAGACGTGGTGTTGGTGGTAGAAGTGGTTGTGGTGGGTGTAGTACCAGTTAATTTGTTGATAGCTGCCTGTAGAGCACTTGTGTAACCAGTAGCTACATTATTTGTTAATGTATTTCCATTGGCAACTGCTGTATTAATTCCTGCTATACCAGCACTGGCTGTTGTATTGACACCAGTGATTCCGGCTGTGCCTAATGTGGTGGCAGCATTAAATCCTGCTGTGGCAATATTTGTATTTGAATTTGCAGCATTTTGACTCATAGCAGCAAATGTATTGTTTGTGCTTTGTGCAGTGGCCAATGCGTTATTACTTTGCGTCACAGCCACTTGTCTCTGTGTATTGACAGCATGCATTTGAGCACCGATTGCCAATCCTTGCACGGCCGCTGGAACCAAAACTCCTGCCCAACGCAATAATTTTGTGTCCCAATCTTCCGGTGCTGCTATTTGTGGTTGAGCTCTGGTGTTACTGCCTTGACCCATTTGAATGCTGAGCACTGCTGCCACTCTAGTAGCAGGATCCCCAGATTTTGCAATTTCAGCAAGTGCAGTATATCTAGCTGCTTCAGCTATAGCACTAGCCTGAGCAATTTTATTTTGTGTGTCTGCGTACAGAGCATAATTGCTGGGACCAGAAGCACAACTGGTCAATAACAGTGCAGCTAAAATCATAGATATAGTTTTTTTCATAATATGACTCTGGTTTAGATTATTTAGCATGATTGAAAATGGAATTTTGACTAAATATTTTATAAGCCACTAAATTCAGTGGTTTATGAGGGACCCACCTCGTAGGCCTAGAACGCCACCAACACAGGAGAAAAAAATGGGACGTCCAATAGCAAAAAGGTTTTTTGGTACCGGCAATACCGAAGGTGACATCAGATGCAGATTCAAGTCAGGAAACAATGAGTATGATGGTTATATTATCAAACAATTAGGTAGTAAGAAATTCAAAGTTTCAAATGACGCAAATAATGTCACTGCTGTCTGTGTATTAGCAGCCAAAAACAACACTGGGTTAGACAGTGGAGATATGACAATTCGTGGTCGTTTAGATTCGGGTGTACAGGGGTATGTGAGTAAGATCAGTGGTCGCAAATGTACCTTGGTAAACCTAGAAGGACAGGTATTAAGCACAGGACCCTGGAATTTTGCCAGCAGCGCATCTGATAATTTCATTCAATTAGAGGAATCTCTGGGAATGGCTGCCACAGCTCAACGAGGTAATGCCACTGTGGTGTCTGGCAGCACAGACTTTGCTGGTAATATTTAAGTTTTCCATACTAGACATCAAACTCCACACCTGTTTTGTTGTGCAGTAGTTGACTGTTTGTGATTGATTTAAAATAGCACTCTAAATAGAGTGCTATTTCATGATAAATATCATAAGTTATTATAGATTTATAAAATGACCACGACTATATTTACATTATAATGTTCACTGATTACTTTTAATCCCAAAATGAGTAATACACCAGCCCCCCAAGAATTAAGAGAATATATTGTTACTCTACATAATTTTGAAGATTTACAAGGCTTCTATGAGGACATGGAAACGCTCGGCGGTTCAGTTTATCTGCCCAATCGTGCGGTAGAAATTGCCGATCGTAGACCAATAAGTCGAAACACACACTACTTGCTCAGTGATCAAGAAGCTGAACTGATCAGACAAGATCACAGAGTGGAAAAAGTTGTCATAAATGGATTTAAGGAATTTGGCTGGCAAATGACGCCTGCATATACTCAAGATTCCACTTTTTGGCATAGGGGCGGAACAATAGACCCACAGAGTAAAAATTGGGGATTGATATCTGTTGTAGAAGGATTCGATAAAAGAACCACTCCTCCCAATAAATGGTCCCAATCAAACAGTGAGCAAAATAAAACTTCAGCTAGATTAACTGTGCCTGCCACACACGATGGCACAGGTGTAGACGTCATCATAGTAGACGGGCATATCAGGCCCACACATCCTGAGTTCGCTGTGAATGTAGACGGCTCGGGTGGTTCAAGAATTGAAAATTTCAATTGGTTCAGTTTAAATTTATCTGTGTTGGCAGATCTCAACGACGGCGGTCGAACTAGCCCAAATCCTCCTTCCACATATCCTTATGATACCTGGACTAATCCCGACACTAATGCCACTGGCAGTTATTATGATGCCTATGGAGGAGACCATGGTGCGCATTGTGGGGGAACAGTGGTTGGCAACACTCAAGGTTGGGCCAGAGGCGCTAAAATCTATAACATTGAAGCCTATGACACACTGACATCCAAAGGGCCAACTAGATTAGAAAATGGGACTACACAAACCACAGAGAAAAGTTTTTTGCCAAGTTGGAAAAAATTTGATTATATCAGAGCATTTCATGCAGCAAAAAAAGCCAATTCACCTTCTACCTATGCTGTTTCTAACAATCTTTCTACTAGCTACATAATAAATGGCAATCCTAATAATCCCACTATTAATTTACTGCGTGGATATACTTATACTTTTAATGTTAATGCCAGTGGGCATCCATTTTTCATTAAAACTACTCAAACTACCGGTACAGGTGACCAATACAACAATGGAGTAACCGATAATGGTACTGCTACCATTACATTTGTTGTACCTCATGACGCACCCAGTACATTATACTATGTTTGCCAATTTCATAGCAATATGTCGGGCATTATTTCAATTACTACCATGAGACCCACGGTTGTCAGTGAAAGCAGTCAATTAGTGCTGAGATTGGACATAGACAAAATAACCAGTGTCAAATACAGAAATATCACTTACTCGGGGCCTTTTGATATAATGGGTCATGCCACCGGCACAGAAACTGCTAAAACTTGGCGGGAATTAGGCTTCACTTCTAGATTTTCATTGAATCTTTCTTGGACGGGTACTATACCTCCTTCGGGATATTCATCGGGGATCAGTGGTACATCCTGGTTAATGCTTATAGATCAATTCAATATAGATGAGAGTGATGCAGAATTACTTAAAAATGGCACACCGCTGTCCTCTTCCAATTGGTTCGTTACAGAGGATACCGTCACAGGAAATCCTCTCCTTGTTCTGACACCCATACCTCTTAGTTCAGACACATTTACTTTACGACCCACAGGAAAATTAAGAGTACCAGTTCCCAACGATCCATTGGCAGCAGATATAGATGACGCTGTTGATGAAGGTATTCATGTGTTTCAGGCTACTGGCAACCATGGCATGCTTCAACAAAGAATTGGAGGATTGGATTATAATAATGCGTTACGACATGTTTCATACGGTGCAGTTGATTTATATTATAATAGACGAAATGGAAGTAGCGCATCTGAAAAATGTTTTAGCATTGGAAATGCCAACGCTCACAATCCAACAAAAATATATTTCAGCAGTCATAGAGGATCTGGCGTTGACCTTTATGCTCCTGGTACTAATATTATCAGTGCCATTAATAGTCAATCCAGCACTGTTGCAGATTCAAGAAGTACAAGTACTCCTACAGCAAAAATTGGCAGCAAGACAGGGTCAAGCATGGCCTGTCCACAGGTTTCAGGTGTGGCCGCTTGCATACTCAGTGCGGAACCCACTTTAACTCCGGCACAATTGCAAACACGATTGATCACAGATTGTTGGAACAATCAAATAGTAGACGTTACCACTAACAATAATGCTCAAAATCTTTTTGGCGCACCAAATAAACTTCTAAAATTTGCAGCAGGCAGTGTCTCTTCCGTTGGCACAGAATCCACCACGACCACCACAACACCATCCACCACGACCACCACAACACCATCCACTACCACTACAACAACACCATCCACTACCACCACCACGACCACAGTACCACCCACCACCACCACGACCACAATACCACCCACCACAACTACAACCACAATACCACCCACCACGACCACAATACCACCCACCACGACCACAATACCACCCACCACCACCACTACCACAATACCACCCACCACAACTACAACCACAACTACCACCACTACCACCACTACCACAATACCACCCACCACAACCACAACCACAATAC
>Ga0194129_10001030_pt1 | contig 48638 bp, 45 predicted proteins | sample TA2KigCa35mmetaG_FD_150862 | JGI IMG/M metagenome (GOLD analysis project Ga0194129, IMG submission 150862) | Freshwater microbial communities from Lake Tanganyika, Tanzania - TA2015038 Kigoma Deep Cast 35m | ecosystem: Environmental > Aquatic > Freshwater > Lake | place: Tanzania: Lake...
ACCAACTATCAGCCCCAAGAAAAGTTGGGAAGGTCTTATCGGATCGGTGATATTCACTGCAATCGGTGGCTCGTTAATGTTAAGTACCTACTTCGACCAAGCGTGGTGGGTTGGCGCGCTGGTGGGGCTAGGAACTGTCGTCACCGCTACCTCTGGAGACTTCATTGAGAGCGCCATTAAACGCGATTTAGATTTGAAGGATATGGGCGCGCTCCTTCCGGGCCATGGTGGAGTTCTCGATCGCCTGGACTCTGTCCTTCTTACCTCACCATTCATCTGGGCGCTATTGAATCTGGTTGGGTGATTGGTGATGGATAAGCCACTCATTATTGATGTTGCTCCGCTGACTAAAAAGGCGCCCAAGCATTTTGCTGATCTCACCCCTGAAGAGCGAATTTCTGCCGTAAAAGAACTTGGTGAGCAAGGATTTCGAGCGAAGCAATTAGCCAATCATTATTTTGCGCGCCATAGCGATGATCCGACAGAGTGGAGCGACATTTCACCTGCGATTGCAAGGAAACTCTCAGATGCCCTCTTTCCACAACTTTTAACGTTGGTACGCACAATTGAGTGTGATGGTGGTGCAACTCGGAAAGATCTCTGGAAGATGCATGATGGGGTGTTGGTGGAGAGCGTGTTGATGCGTTACCCCGACCGGGCAACCCTCTGCATCTCTTCTCAAGCAGGATGTGGAATGAATTGTCCCTTCTGTGCTACCGGGCAAGCAGGTTTGACTCGGAACTTGAGTGCAGGGGAGATCACGGCACAGGTATTTGAAGCGACCAAAGCTCTTGAAGCGGGAAAGATGGGGGAGCCAACCAGGCTTTCAAATATCGTCTTTATGGGCATGGGTGAGCCGATGGCCAATTACAACGCAGTGATGCGCTCCATTCGAAATATCACCTCACCGGCTCCTGACGGGTTTGGTATCGGAGCGCGCTCGGTGACTCTCTCAACTGTGGGATTGGTAACGGGAATCGAAAAGTTAATTCAAGAGAAGATTCCGGTGACTTTGGCAGTCTCATTGCATACACCCGATGATGAGTTGCGCGACACCTTGGTTCCTATCAACACGAGGTGGAAGGTACGTGAAGTTCTCGCGGCTGCCGATGAATATGCACGTACCACTGGGCGCCGCTATTCCATCGAATACGCTTTGATTCGCGATGTAAATGATCAAGCATGGCGAGCAGATTTACTCGGACGGATGCTTAAGAATAAGAATGCGCATGTCAATCTCATCCCACTCAATCCCACTCCAGGATCGAAGTGGACTGCCTCCCGACGAGAGGATGAGAACGCCTTCGTTGCGAAGTTGGAGAGCTATGGCGTTCCTGTGACGGTTCGCGATACCCGAGGACGAGAAATCGAGGGAGCCTGCGGGCAATTGGCCGCTAGTGAGAGCGGTAAGAGTTAGACCCTGATAAATGAGTTAAGAGTCTTGGCTATGAGCGATGGCCGGCGAGTAAGTTCCTCTTCGCGATCTGCTAAGTCTGTAGCAAGAACACTTCCGTTCACGCCTAACCACCGAAGTGGCTCTCGCTCCCAGAGGGGATTGCGCCAATTGACATGGGGTAGTGAAGTAATCGGATGTTCGCGTTCGAGAATTAAATGAGCAAGAGTTTTGCCGGCTAGATGAGAGAGAGTGACACCATCACCGGAGTACCCTCCGGCGCGAGCGATTCCACTGGCTCTATCCCAGTTTATGTAAGGGTGCCAATCACGTGGAATGGAAACGGCGCCACCCCAACGGTGCGTGAATTTGGTTCGCTTCAGCGCTGGAAACCACTCACGAACTAATTCGATAATCTCTTGATGCACTCGATATTCCATCTCGTGCTGGGCACGTAATCGTGATCCAAAGAGATAGCGTGCACCGCGTCCACCCACAGCAAGTCGATTATCAATCGTTCGTTGCCCATAGTTCACTAGATGCAGAGCTTCAGAGAATGTCTCGCGATGCGCCAATCCAATCTCACTCCAGATTTCATCCGTTAAAGGTTCAGTGGCAACCATCAGAGAATAAATTGGGGCATGCGAACGTGGATTCTGCGAGAAGACTTCAGTTGCTTTGATGATCGATGTGGCGCGCACGGTTGCGTTACTGGTTGTCACTCGATTTGGCTCGATAGTGAGCGCGCGAGTTTTTTCATAAATGATTACGCCAAGTTTTTCTACATACTCGGCAAGAGCGCGCACCAACCGTCCAGGATGAATCACTGCGCAATCAGGGGTGTAAAGCCCACCAAGTGCGCCCTTCATCCCGATTCGACCGAGGAGTGCGCCTTTCGATAAATATGTTTCATGGAGTGAACTTGAAGCGTGGATCCGTTTAAGTTGCGCCTTATTTCGCGCCACGGTGATGGTGCCACTTTTTACAAAGCCAACCTCTGGCGCATGGCTCTGCGCAAAAGTGCCGATCGCATCGATTGACTCAATCAAGTGCGGACGAACCTCATCATAACCGTGAGTTGTTGGATAGAGCGCTGAGCACCAACCACCGTTACGTCCACTTGCACCAAATCCAATTCGCTCACCCTCAAGGATCACGATTCGCAAAGTAGAATCAAGTGATTTTAAATAGTAAGCGCTCCATAATCCGGTAAAGCCTCCACCAATAATCGCGACATCAGCATCTATCTCTTCGCTCAGGGCTGGTCGTTCTTTTGGGTTATAGAAAAGGGTGTCATCCCAGAGATTCATGTCCGTCCTTCAGGCCATCTCTTCACATAATCGGGGAGTGGATGTGGGTGGGTCATCCTCGGATCGGGGATAGGTTGGCCATATCGATGTTCTATCGGAATGTTTCCTGCCCAGACTGGCCACGAGAGATCAGACTCATCATCAGCAGGAAATTTGGAAGAAATCTTCACGCTCGCCTCTTCCATGGGAAGGGAGAGAATTGTTGTTTGTCGAATCTCATCCGCATTAAGTGGTCGCAGCGATGCACGCCGTTCGGGAAGGAGGTGATCGGTGAGTGCATCAAAGGCGCGAATCTTCTCATCGTCTTCGAGCTCTTGCGCCACACCGAGTATCAGCGCACTTCGATAGTTCATCGATGATTCAAAAGCAGAACGTGCCAGCACAAGTGCATCGATGTGAGTCACTGAAACGGCACATGGCGCACCGCTAGCAAGTGTCTTGAATAGACGTGAAGCTTTAGAACCATGAAGGAGTAGGTTCTCGCCATCTCGAGCAATCGCTACTGGTATGACAAATGGGTGTCCATCCTGGAGAAAGCCCACATGACCTACGAGGGCAGCATCAAGGATTTGATGGAGCACTGCGCGATCTTTTACCTCTTTATGTGGCACCCGATGCAGCGTTGTCCGTTTGGTATTACCAAGAGGTGAATCAGAGTGCGCCACTAGAAAATCAACTCACATGCTTCGGTGAGTACTGAGCGAAGGATTCCCTCGATCTCATCGAAATGTGATTGATTGGCAATCAGCGGAGGCGCCAACTGGATCACCGGGTCGCCACGATCATCGGTTCGGCAGTACAACCCGGAGTCGTAGAGCTTCTTGGAGAGGAATCCGCGAAGAAGTTTCTCACTCTCATCTGCGTTGAAAGTCTCACGCGTAGAGCGATCTTTAACCATTTCGATTCCATAGAAGAAGCCAGCGCCGCGAACATCGCCAACAATCGGTAAGTCGTAGAGTTTCTCGAGAGTGGCGTAGAAGTTACCCTCGTTCTCGCGGACGTGTTCGTTAATCTTCTCTTTTTCGAATATATCTAAATTAGCCAGCGCCACTGCAGCACCAACGGGATGGCCACCAAAGGTAAAGCCATGGAGGAATGCGTTGTTATCTTTTAAGAAGGGTTCGTAGAGACGATCGCTGGCAATCATGGCGGCCATGGGGAAGTAGCCAGAGGTCATTCCTTTGCCACAAGTGATGATGTCTGGGGTTATTCCAAATAACCGCGAAGCAAAGTAATCACCGATACGACCAAAACCAGTGATGGTCTCATCGCAGACCATCATCACATCGTACTTATCGCAGATCTCCCGAACTCGTTCGAGGTAACCAGGAGGTGGTGGGAAACATCCACCAGAATTTTGTACCGGTTCCACAAAGACTGCAGCGACGGTGTCAGCTCCTTCGAAGTTGATCATCTCTTCGATGCGATTTGCAGCCCACTGTCCAAATTCCATGTAATCATCGCGATGGTTGAGTGGGGCTCGATAGAAATTGGTATTAGGCACCTTATGGTGGCCGGCAATCAACGGTTCAAAATATTGTTTAGCGGCCGGGATGCCGGTGATAGAGAGCGCCCCTTGGGTCGTGCCATGGTAGGCAATCGAGCGAGAGATAACCTTATGTTTGAGGGGTTTACCTGTCATCTTGTAATACTGCTTGATGAGTTTGATAGCGCTCTCTACGGATTCGCCTCCTGTTGCCGAAAAGAAGACATGGTTCAATCCAGAGGGTGTAAAGGATGTTAACCGCTCTGCTAATTCGATTGCTGGCGGGTTTGCATATCCCCAAAGTGGAAAGTAAGAGAGTTGGCGCATCTGCTTTGCCGCTGCTTCAACTAACTCTTCTCGACCATGCCCTACCTGAACGGTAAAGAGCCCAGCCAGCCCATCGAAAATCTTTCGATCGCGGTCATCCCAGACATACACGCCTTCGCCGCGGGTGATTACGGGTATCGCGCCACCTTGCTCGTAATTTCCCATACGTGCGAAGGAGAGCCAGAGATTCTGCTTTGCTCGCTCTGACCAATTTTCGTGATGTTCATCGTCATGATACAGAACAACGTCTGCCTCACTTGTAGTTGCCATTTTTATGTTCCCCAGTTGTATAACTGCTTCTGCAGTTTGAGATAAACGAAGCTTTCCGTGCTTCGCACCGTAGGTATCGCTCTGATTCTTTGTAGGAGTTCAAGAAGGTGTTCATCGTCATCGCAGATTGCCTCAACAAGAATGTCGAAGTTGCCTGCAGTGACGACTACGTAATCAACTTCTCGGTACTTGCCGAGTTGATCGGCAACTGCAGTGATATCGCCCTCAACTCGAACACCAACCATCGCCATGCGAAATGACCCGACGGTGAGCGGATCGGTCACAGCAACGATTTGAATCACACCAGAATCGATCAATTTCTGAACTCGCTGCCGGACGGCAGCCTCAGAGAGCCCCACGGCAGAGCCGATTGCCGCATAGGGTTTTCGACCATCGCCTTGGAGCTGCTCGATGATCGCCTTGGAAGCCTCATCGAGATGAACCGAACGGTTTTTCTGGCGCATGGGAGCCACCCTCTCATGGGGTGGAGCCTTCTGCAACTGAATCCGCAGTTTTTTGGCCGATTCGATACGAAATTCGAAGTTGTGGGAGGAAAATTCACGCTATATCGCAGATTTGCCTTCGGATAGGCGCTTTTCCCTCCGCTAGCCCGCCTGGAAGGCGGCGCGTACGCTCAGGCCATGAAAACCCTCACCAATTTCATCAATGGCAAGAGCGTTCCCTCCACATCGGGCAAGACTCAAGATGTGATCAATCCGGCAACAGGCGAAGTTTTCGCAAAAGCGGCAGTTTCCAATAGCGCAGATGTCGATGCCGCTATGAACGCTGCCGCAACTGCATTTGAAATTTGGCGCGATTCCACACCCGCTGAGCGGCAACGCGCGATAAATAAGATTGCTGATGCAATTGAGGCTCGCTCTGAAGAATTGATTCGCGTTGAATCGGAGAATACTGGAAAGCCTATTGCAATCACTCGACAAGAAGAGATTGGTCCGATGTTGGATCAAATTCGATTCTTCGCAGGAGCAGCGCGTAATTTAGAGGGGCGCTCCGCCGCTGAATACATCAAAGGCCACACCTCATTTATTCGCCGCGAGCCAATTGGAGTTTGTGCACAAGTTACGCCATGGAATTACCCGATGATGATGGCGGTATGGAAGTGGGCCCCTGCAATTGCTGCAGGAAACACAGTAGTGCTCAAGCCAAGCGATACCACTCCTGTCTCGACGCTCTGGATGGCGGAATTGATGCAGGAGTTTCTGCCCGAAGGTGTTATCAATGTGATTACCGGCGATCGCGATACTGGACGCCTTCTTGTCGATCATGAGATTCCACAATTTGTCTCCATTACTGGTTCGGTTCGAGCGGGTATGGAAGTTGCCAAAGAGGCGGCGAAAGATTTGAAGAAGGTACATCTTGAATTGGGCGGGAAAGCACCTGTAGTCATCTTTGATGATGCAAATTTAGAAGCTGCATGTGAATGGATTGCTGTGGCGGGATATTTCAATGCAGGTCAAGATTGCACAGCAGCTACTCGCGTGATTGTCGAAGCAAGCGCATACGAGGATGTGGTCGCGCTCCTTACCGAGCAAGCGAAGAACAACATCAAAGTGGGAGCGCCAGATGAAGATGTGCTCGTTGGCCCGGTCAACAACGCCAATCAACTCGCGCGAGTTAAAGGGTTCCTCGAGCGCACCCCAGCCCACGCTCGGGTGACTACAGGCGGAACTCAAGTGGCCCGCCCGGGGTACTTCTGGACCCCCACAGTCGTTGCCGACCTAAGACAAGATGACGAGATGATCCAAACGGAGATTTTTGCCCCAGTCATCACCATTCAGAAGTTCACCGACGAGAGTGAAGCGGTCAGAATGGCCAATGGCGTGAAGTATGGCCTGGCCTCGAGCGTTTGGACCAAAGACCATGGTCGGGCGATGCGGATGGCCAAGGCCTTCGACTTCGGCTGCGTCTGGATCAACACCCACATCCCGATGGTTGCTGAGATGCCTCATGGCGGCTTCAAGCACTCTGGGTATGGGAAGGATTTATCGAGTTACGGGTTCGAGGATTACACCCGCATCAAGCATGTAATGACTAATCTACAGGCATAGCAGCAGCGACCGACTATCCCAGGGGAGTAAGAAATGAGTGAGCAACTTTCGACAGAGACACGAGCATTGATTCGAGCGCAACTTACTCGACGTAGATTTCTTGCAGGCGCAGGTGCAGTCGGTGCAACTGCAGTTCTTGCTGCATGTAGTAGCTCCGGAGAAGAGACCGGTAGCGCTAGTGAAAGCGCTGCTGCTGAATCTTCAGGTACGGTGCGCTGGGCGAACTGGCCAGAGTACCTCGATTACGACGATGAGGCGCAAAAGTATCCGACGTTACAAACTTTCATCGCCGCTTCAGGCATCAATGTCGTTTATAAAGAAGAGGTCAATGACAACGATGAGTTCTATGGCAAGGTGCAGGTCAAACTTGAGCAGGGTAAAGATATTGGTTGGGACATTGTCACGTTGACTGACTGGATGGCTGGTCGTTGGATTCGCCTCGGCTACACCCAAGCATTTGATGAGGGCGCAATCCCAAATAAAGAGAATATTCTTCCAGGTCTTGCCAACGTGGGTTTTGATCCAGGACGGAAGAGTTCACTTACCTGGCAATCGGGCTTTGCCGGTTTCGGTTGGAATAAAGAGGTGATTCCTGGCGGCATCAAGAGTTTGGATCAACTCTTCGACAAGAAATATAAGGGAAGAATTGAAGTGTTGAGCGAGATGCGCGACACGATGGGAATCATCCTTCAGTATCAAGGAGTAGACATCTCACAGCCATTCACTGAAGATCAATTCATGACCGCGGTTGAATTCCTCGAGAAGCAAGTGGCTGATGGAATTATCCGACAGGTCAAGGGCAATGATTATCTCGATGACATGGAGAGCGGTGACGCGGTAGCAGTAATCGGTTGGTCTGGCGATATCTTCGCGCTCGCCAACGATAACGATGGCAAATTTGAATTCGCGATACCTGACTCGGGTGGAACTCTCTGGTCAGATAACGTGATGATTCCATCAACATCAACCAATAAGAAGAATGCTCAATCGGTTATTAATAACTATTACGATCCCGCGGTCGCTGCTCAAGTTGCAGCCTGGGTAAATTACATCTGCCCAGTTCAAGGTGCACGTGAAGAGATGGAGAAGATTGATGCAGCGCTTGTGAACAATCCATTCATCTTCCCTGATGATGCAACTTTGGCAAAGGTAAAGGTCTTCCGCCCTCTCTCACCTGAAGAAGAGACAACCTTCAGCGAAGCGTTTGCTGCTGCATCAGGTAATTAGTAATGGTGGATCTCACCTCATCGGCAGTTGGGGATCTGCAACTTCGAAATATTACGAAGAGGTTTGCTGATTTTGTCGCTGTTGATGATCTGACACTCACCATTCCAAAGGGCTCTTTTTTTGCTCTCCTTGGCCCCTCTGGTTGTGGCAAGACAACGACGTTACGGATGATCGCTGGTCTTGAAGAGCCAACTTCAGGATCTATCCACATCGGCGATACTGACATCACGCACACCAAGCCGTACCAACGTCCAGTCAACACGGTCTTCCAAAATTATGCGCTCTTTCCTCACCTCACAATTTTCGAGAATGTCGCATTCGGTTTGCGCCGCAGAGGCATGAAAGATGTTGATGAGGCAGTAACGAAAGTACTTGCGCTCGTGGAGTTGGGACACCTTAAAGATCGAAAGCCCGGGCAATTATCAGGGGGTCAGCAGCAACGAATTGCGGTCGCGCGCGCCATTGTCAATCGCCCTGCGCTGCTCTTGCTCGATGAACCGCTGGGCGCGTTGGATCTTAAACTCCGACGACAGATGCAGATTGAGTTGAAGTGGATTCAAACCGAAGTGGGTATCACCTTCGTCCATGTTACCCACGATCAAGAAGAAGCCATGACGATGGCTGACACCATTGCCGTTATGAATAAGGGAAAAATTGAACAGATGGGCTCTCCTGTAGAGCTCTATGAGAATCCCAAGACGGTATTCGTTGCCAATTTTCTCGGACAGTCAAATCTTATTGAGGCTACTGTGCAAACAAATAGTGGCGCTGAGACTTCAGTGGATATTCATGGATCTCGAATTCTTCTTCCAAGTTCGCGTAATACGTCGTCGAAGAGCAAAGTCTTGGTGGGAGTTCGACCAGAAAAAATCAATATTCAAACAGAGGGAAGTAGCGCTGGAAAGAATTCGCTCTCTGGTGGGGTAGTGACTGATATTTCCTTCGTGGGCGTGAGTACTCAATATCAAGTAGAGATGCCATGGAAGCAAGAGATCATGGTCTTTGAACAGAATGATGGCGGTGCGCCGAATATTCGTAAAGGCGACCAGGTAACCCTTTCTTGGGAGCCGCACTTTACCTTTGCGCTCGATAGCGAGAGTTAAATGGCAATCGCTCACGTTTCACCCGGCACCAGCACCCATGTGAATCCTGAGCGAACTGGTAGACGAATTCCTTATCTTCTAATGTTGCCAGGGCTGCTCTGGCTCTTTATCTTCTTCATCTACCCGTTGATCAATCTTGCTGAAACCTCCACGAAGACAAGGGCTGCATCACAAGAGACTGGCGCCTTCATTCAAACTTATCGTTTTGCCAACTACTTGGATGCCTTCATCGAGTATCAAGATCAGTTTCTCCGATCATTTACCTATGCTTTTATGGCAACCTTGCTCGCTCTTGTCATCTCATACCCGCTCGCTTACGCGATTGCTTTCAAATCGGGGCGATACAAGAACATCTTGCTTATCTTGGTTATTGCGCCCTTCTTCACCTCCTTCCTCCTTCGAACAATCGCATGGAAGCAGATACTTGGCGCTGAAGGTCCGGTTGTCTCGGCGCTCCGCGCCCTTCATCTGATCGGGCCAGATACGACAATCACAGCTTCATCATTTGCTGTCGTGATGGGCCTTACCTATAACTTCCTCCCATTCATGACCCTGCCGATTTATGCCAGCCTGGATCGGATTGACCCAAGGTTGATGGAGGCGTCAGGAGATTTATATGCCAATGGGCTCACTACTTTCCGCAAGGTGACAGTCCCACTTTCTATGCCGGGAGTTGTTGCAGGAACTCTGCTTACATTTATCCCAGCAGCTGGCGATTACATTAATGCTGCGATCTTGGGTAATCCGACGACGAAAATGATTGGCAATGTTATTGACTCTCGGTTCTTCAGAATCGTCGACTATCCCACAGCCGCGGCGCTCTCATTTACCTTGATGGCGGCAATTCTCTTCTTAGTGATTATTTATATCCGTCGCTCTGGAACAGATGAGTTGGTGTAGTAGCGATGAGTAGATGGTTTTCTCGAAATCTCATTCGCATCTATGCCGTTCTTGCTCTTATCTATCTCTTTATCCCAGTCGGATACACGATGGCATTCTCTTTTAATGATGCAGGTAAGCGAAATATCAATTGGCAGGGATTCACACTCGATAATTGGAAGAACCCTTGTGGCGCACCGGATATTTGCGTTGCACTCGGCAATTCTCTGAAGATTGGCTTCCTCTCAACACTTGTAGCAACAATTCTTGGCACCATGATTGCTTTCGCCCTTGGGCGTTACAAATTCCGGGGGCGGAGTTCAACCAATTTGCTGATCTTCTTGCCGATGGCCACCCCGGAAATTGTCATGGGAGCCTCGTTGCTCGCGATGTTCGTCAATCTCAACGTGAACACTGGATTTTGGACAACTGTGATTGCGCACATCATGTTCTGTATTTCATTCGTAGTGGTCACGGTAAAAGCACGAGTAGCGAGCCTTGATCCAAAACTTGAAGAGGCAGCGCGCGATCTCTATGCCAACGAATATCAAACCTTCAGACGAGTGACTTTTCCGCTCGTGCTTCCGGGTATCGCAGCTGCGGCACTTCTTGCATTCTCCTTGTCATTTGATGATTTCATCATCACAAATTTCAATTCTGGGACAATTACGACCTTCCCTAAATTTGTCTGGATTTCATCAATCCGAGGCGTACCTGCACAGGCCAATGTCATAGGTACCGCGATGTTCCTCATCGCACTTTTCATCGTTATTGCTGGACAATTAATTGGAAGTGCAAAAGCGAAGAGAAAGAGTTAGACTCGTTCCAGGCCATTACACGGTACCTACTGAAACTGGTGGGGGTAATGGGGTAGGACTCCGGAGGACCCGGGCCCGCTGTAATTAGAAGTTAAGGGGTGAATCCGGCTCTTGCCGGATATTTCGATGGCCACCATCGACCCACGAATCGTTCGCCACCTCAAAGATGCTCAGCCAGATCTCTATTGGCTGGATGCCGACCCGCTTGAACCGAGTGCGCACTCAGCCCTCGTTGGAGAAATTGAAGCGGACTTAGCAATTGTTGGCGCTGGCTACACCGGATTGTGGACTGCCCTCCTTGCAAAGGAGAAACACCCCGATTGGCGCGTAGTAATTATCGAGATGCGCGAGACGGGAGCAGGGGCCTCTGGTCGCAATGGCGGATTCTGCAATTACTCACTGACCCATGGATGGACCAATGGCAAACGACGATTTGCCGATGAGATGGAAGTAATCTCTCGCTTAGGGCGCGAGAATCTTGAGGCAATTGAAGAGACTATAAACAAGTACAACATCCAATGTAATTGGGAGTGGACTGGTGAACTTCGAGTTGCTATCGAACCATGGCAGTTAGAGGGAATGCGCGAGGAGGCTGAGGAGCGCAATCGCATCGGAGATGATGTCGAGTTCCTCGATAAGGAAGCGATCCAAGCGCGAGTGCACTCACCGATCTATGAAGGTGGATTATTCGATCATGATGGAACCGCTCTCGTTGATCCTGCCCGGCTGGTCTGGGGGCTCGAAAAAGCCTGCCTCTCTCTCGGCGTTGAAATCTTTGAGAACTCTCAAGTGCAGTGGTTAGAAAATCTCGATGATGGAGTGATTCTGCATACCGCATATGGTTTTGCAAAGGCGCAACGAGTTGCGTTAGCGACAAACGTATTCCCAACTTTGCAGAAGAATTTACGTAAATTTGTTGTTCCGGTTTATGACTATCAGATCGTTACTGAACCTCTCACGCCTGAGCAATTAAAGAGCATTGGTTGGAGTGAGCGCGAAGGGATCTCTGATTCGGGCCATCAATTCCATTATTACCGCTTAACAGATGATAATTGCATCGTCTGGGGCGGTTGGGATGCGATCTATAACTTCCGAGGACGAGTTGCCCGTGAGTATGAATTCCGCCCTGAGACTTATGTGAAATTGGTCGATCACTTCCTAAAGACCTTCCCACAATTGGAGGGAATTAAATTTACTCATGCCTGGGGTGGTGCGATTGATACCTGCACGAGATTCTCACCATTTTGGAGCCAGTCAAAAGATGAGAGAGTGGTGAGCGTTCTTGGGTATACCGGCTTGGGAGTGGCTGCTACCCGCTTTGGCGCGCAGGTGATGCTTGATCTACTTGATGGTGAAGATAATGAGCGGACTCGTTTGACCATGGTGCGAAGTAAGCCACTAGCCTTTCCGCCGGAGCCATTTCGATTCTTCTTTATCCAAATCACGCGCTGGTCTATCAATCGAGCCGATGAGAATGGTGGCAAACGTAACCTCTGGCTACGCACCCTCGATCGCCTTGGCTTGGGCTTTGATTCTTAAGTACCCTTAGGTATGGCAAATCACGGCAACCTCTATGGTCCGGATTTCACCTTCCTTGGAATTCCTCGTTGCGATCTCGCCGAGCCTTCAAGTTACGAAGGCCTTGATGTGGTGATTGTTGGCGCTCCTATAGATAGCGGCACATCACATCGTTCAGGTGCAAAATTTGGGCCGCAAGCAATTCGAATGGGTGATTACCTTCCTCATGATGGTGAACGTCCACATTTAGCGCTTCGCATCGATGCACTTAAAGAATTAAAGATTGCTGATGCTGGTGACCTCATGATGCCGCCAGGAAATCTTGAAGAATCGCTCGCTGTTCTTCGCGCTGCAACCGAGACGATCTCTCGTGTCGGGGCAATTCCGGTAGTTCTTGGTGGCGATCACTCCATTGCATCAGCTGATGTCGCCGGCATTGCTGCCCATCGCGGCAAGGGGAAGATTTCCATGATCCACTTTGATGCCCATGCAGATACTGGCGATTTGCAGATGGGTGCGTTGGTGGGACACGGCACTCCTATGCGACGATTAATTGAGAATGGCGATGTGCGTGGTGATCGATTCTTGCAATTGGGATTACGCGGGTATTGGCCTGATAATGCAACGCTCAATTGGATGCGTGATCAAAGGATGCGCTCTTACGAGATGACAGAGCTCCATCATAGAGGTCTTGAAGCGGTCCTCGACGAATCCTTCGCAACCCTGACTCAGGATTGCGATGGCGTCTTCCTCTCTGTCGATATCGACGTCGTTGATCCAGGAATGGCGCCTGGTACCGGCACTCCAGAGCCAGGTGGTATGACAAGCAGAGAATTACTCGAAGCGGTTCGCCGCATCTGCCTTGAACTGCCAGTTGTGGGTATAGATATCGTCGAAGTCGCGCCGCCATTTGATTCTGCCGACATCACTGCAATTCTTGCCAATCGAGTGGTGCTCGAAGCGCTCAGCGCTATCGCAAAAAGAAAGAGTGGTCAGCCCTATTCACCAACTCAGAATCTGCTCGATCGTTAACTGTTTATAGAGAAGCGAGCGCTTCTTCAACTATTCCTAGAGCCTCGCGCAGGAGATGTTCTGGCATCACCAGTGGTGGTAGGAATCGGATCACATTGCTGTAAGTGCCAGCTGTAAGTAGTAATACACCTTTACTCTGGCAATACTTCACAATCGCCTGCATCGCAGCTGGGTTAGGTTCTGTAGTTCCAGGAAGGACAAGTTCAATGGCTTGCATTGCGCCACGACCCCGCACTTCACCAATTACTGGATATTTTTTCGCCATCGCGTGAAGCTCGGCGACCATAATTGCACCGATCGCACGGGCTTTTCCGACAAGATTTTCCTTCTCAATAGTCTCAATAGCTCCTAGAGCAGCGGCACATGAAATTGGTGAACCACCAAAAGTTCCACCTAATCCACTCAAGTGGACGCTATCCATGATCTCTGCCCGTCCAGTAAGGCCAGCAAGCGGTAGCCCACCAGCAATTCCTTTAGCAGTAGTGATGAGATCGGGAATTACCGCTTCGTCATCACATCCGAACATGTCCCCAGTGCGCGCAAAGCCAGTCTGTACTTCATCGGCAACAAAGAGCGCACCAATTTCTTTTGCAAAGTTTGCAAGACCGGGAAGGAATCCTTTAGGTGGAACGATAAAACCACCCTCACCTTGAATAGGCTCAATGACAATTGCGGCAACGTTCTGTAAACCTACTTCCTTTTCGATTTTATGTGTGATGAGATCTAGCGCTTCGCTGGTAATTTTCTTATGGTCGCCAAGCCAACGGAATGGGTAGGCCATCGGCATTCGATAAATCTCAGGTGCGAAGGGGCCAAAGCCCTCTTTATATGGCATGTTCTTGGCAGTCATTCCCATCGTGAGATTTGTCCGCCCGTGGTAGCCATGTTCGAAGACGATGACTGCACTTCGTTTAGTGAAGATACGCGCAACTTTGATGGCATTTTCGACTGCTTCAGCCCCAGAATTAAATAGCGCTGATTTCTTTCGATGCGAACCTGGAGTGAGACGATTTAGGGCTTCACAGACTTCGACATACCCTTGATAGGGAGCGACCATGAAACAGGTGTGAGTGAAAGAATTGACTTGTTCTACTACTCGATCAATAACGCGATCAGCTGAGTTTCCGACATTTACTACCGCAATACCAGCGCCCATATCAATAATCGAGTTGCCATCAACATCGACAATGACACCACCGCCAGCCTCTTTTACGAATACGGGGATTGCCATACCTAAGGAGGCACTGACTGCTTCACTCCGTCGGGCGATGAGTTCTTGAGATTTCGGCCCGGGAATAGCGGTTTTGACTACACGTTGCTGCGGAATCGGTGCCCGTGACATATTCCTAGCGTACTGAACTGATGGAAAGTCCGCTATTTGCCCCGCTATTACCTTACTCTGCAAGTAACGACCGCTGTTTTTCAATAAAACGATTGTATGTTCGTTCTCCATAAACAATCTCTGCTGGAGATGGATGATGCACACTTCCCGAGACCATAAGCGCATGGGTACTTGTAGCAATATCGCCAGTAAGCATTGCATCTGCCAAAATCGCTGAACCTCTACAGGTGATCTCCAGATCATTGACTATCCGCAGTGATTGACCCATGGTGCGCAGGCGAGTGGCTAACCAGTGGGGGTCATTGCCTGCCTTTCCACTCAAGATAATTTCCGCGGCGGGAGAGTTGCTTAACTTCTGACTCAACTCGAGAACTTGTCGTTCCGCAAAGCAGATGCCCTCCATTGTCGCACGCGCGAAGGCGCTGGCTCCATCTGAGATTGAAATATCAGAGAAGCTTCCTCGGATGTCATTTCGCCAGAGTGGTGCGCGCTCACCGGCGATGTAAGGAAGATATATAGGTACTCGATCACTCTGATCAGAGGCGCCACGAATTACTAGATTGCTCTCACTAATCCCAAAAAGTTTTGCAGCCCACGATATTGAGCCACCGCTCATCTGTGTTGGACCAAAGAGGACTGGGTAGGGAGCGCTACCGCGTGGAATCACGTATAGAGGTTGATCCTCAGCTGGCTCAGTTGCACTTGATGTACCAACAATCGCCGAAGTTCCGGTAATTATGAAGGAGGCAGGTTGCGCAAACGCGCCAAGAGCGAGCATGCCACACATTGCATCTGACCAACCAACGCTGACTGAGATACCTTCGGGAATCCCAAACCTTGTAGCAGCCGCACTGGTAGTTATACCTCGTGAAGTGAAACCATCGCGAAGCTCGGGAACTACCTGCGAACTCCACTGAATGAACTCAAGAACGGGTAGAGCGTTGCTCTTCGTTCGGACATTGCATAATCCTTTAGTTGACCAGGGATCTGAGATTGCGCTACCTGTGAGATGAAAACCGAGGAAATCCTTTGGTTGTAATAGCCACCGTGTCTTTGCCGCCGAATCAGGACGATTGCGCCGTAACCAGAAAGCCTTAGCAGCGGTAGCCGATGGCGACCACGGTAGGGAAGTCCCGACAATCTCACGTGGATCTCCAAAACGATCTTCTAACTCACGCGCTTCGGCTATTGCGCGATTATCTTGCCAAATCATTACAGGTGCAGTGGGCAGACCTTCTTCATCGATTGCCACCAGTGACGGGGTATGACCCGATAATCCAATTCCTTTTATCTGCGAAATCCATGAGCGATTTCTCTTATCAAGGTCAATCAATTGCGCGAGTGCAGAGAGATACTCCCGTGCATCTTGTTCGACAACCTCACCCTCGCGGTGGAGTGAAATCGCCACCTGGTATTTATCGAGAATCTCGCCTGTTGCGTTGATAAAAATCCCCTTGAGGGAGGAGGTCCCAAGATCCAATCCCAGGATGACATCACGCGTGGCCATGGATTTATCCTAAGGTGATAATTCAGGGGCCAACTGGGAAGATAAGCCCATGGCCGCCGCCCCTCGCTCTGTCGTAATTTTGGGCTCGACCGGTTCAATTGGCACCCAAGCGTTGGCGTTAATCGCGCGCAATCGCGCCCAGTTCACGGTGAGTGCGCTGGCCGCTGGCGGTGAAAACCCTCCGCTTCTCATCGAGCAAGCAAAAAGATTTGATGTGGCGATTGTCGGAGTGGCGAAGGGAGATCGAAAAGTCCTTCAGGATGCCCTACCTGGAGTCGAGATAATTATTTCAGAGAACGCTGCTGAAGAGATTGCTGCGATTCCCACAGATGTAACCCTGAATGCGATGACCGGTTCGATTGGTTTGAAACCAACACTGGCTGCATTGAAGATTGGCAATAACGTTGCATTAGCCAATAAAGAATCACTGGTAGCAGGAGGGCCACTCGTAGTTGCCGCTGCCAAGCCTGGACAGTTGATTGCCGTAGATTCTGAACATTCTGCGCTCGCGCAAGCGATGCGCTCTGGGGCTCGATCGGAAATAGCGCGAGTCATACTCACGGCAAGTGGTGGACCATTCAGGGTACGCGAGGATCTTTCCAGTGTAAGTGTTGATGAAGCGCTCAATCATCCAACGTGGAACATGGGGCCAGTTGTAACAATCAACTCAGCAACTTTGGTAAATAAAGGACTTGAAATTATCGAGGCCCATTTCCTCTTTGATATTCCTTATTCGAAGATTGATGCTGTTATCCATCCGCAATCGATTGTGCACTCCATGGTGGAGTTCACCGATGGCTCGGTCATTGCACAGGCGAGCCCACCGGATATGACATTGCCGATTTCACTTGCTCTCAATTGGCCAGAACGACTGGCAGGTGCGATTACACCACTGCAATGGGGCACGAGCCAAAGATGGGAATTTGCACCGGTAGATACTCTCCGATTTCCAGCGATTGATCTCGCGCGTCGATGTGGAGAGGTTGGCGGCGGCGCTCCAGCGGCCTTTAATGCAGCCAATGAAGAGGCTGTTGCAGCTTTCATCAGCAAGGAAATTTCATTTACCGATATCGTCGAGATTGTGGATGGAGTCTTGAGCCAAATAGGTGGCGAGGTGAGCGCAGAGTTGCGAGATGTCCATGATGTCAGCGCAGTTGAAGAGAATGCGCGAAGAGTGGCGCGCAATATGGTGATCAGGCGAGGAAGGCATTAGATACGAAGATGATTAAGCTATGAATACTTTTAGCGGAGCTGGATTAGCCGGAATAGCCGGGCTAGCCGGACTAGCCGGACTAATAGGCATTCTCGCCTTTGTCGTGGCAATGCTCCTGTCAATCATGATCCACGAGTGGGGCCACTACATCACTGCTCGAAAATTTGGAATGAAAGTCACCGAATTCTTCCTCGGCTTTGGCCCTCGTATCTGGTCAATTCGCCGAGGTGAAACCGAATTTGGTATCAAAGCGATTCCTGCAGGCGGTTACTGTCGAATTACCGGAATGACTCCGGTTGAACCACTCGACGATGGCGATCGAGAGCGAGCCTTTTACAAATCTTCAGTGTCGCGACGCTTGATAGTGCTAGGCGCTGGTTCTTTTCTTCATTTCCTACTCGCCTTCTTTATTTTGATTCTCTTCTTCGCCGCAGTTGGCGTCCCAGAACAATCAACGCGCTTAGCTGAAGTTCTTCCCTGCGTGAAGAAGAACGCCTTAAGTGGTCAGGGATGTACAAGCGCAGATCCGCAATCTCCAGCAGCGAAAGCTGGTTTACGTGTAGGCGATGAGATAACGGCTGTAAACGGAGAGGAGATCACCTCATGGGAGCGGGTAGGGGAGTTGATCCGCAGTAGCGCCAACTCACCACTGACCTTCACCCTTCTTCGCGATGGCGAGGAGATTGAGGTCTCTGTAACTCCTACACCAGTTGTCAGTGCCGGAAAGGGCGTTGGCATAGTTGGCGTTATTAGCGAACGTGAACTGGCGCGCTATTCCATACCCTCTGCAGTAGCCGAATCTGGGCGCGAAGTGGGAAATTTAGTGAGTGGAAGTGCGCGAGCCCTAGTCGCGCTGCCGAGCAAAATTCCTGCGCTCTTTAGTTCGGCATTTGCTGGGCAGGAGCGAGATCCTGAGGGTCTTGTTGGAGTCGTTGGTGTGGCACGGGTAAGTGGAGAAGCTGCATCGAGTGATAACGGTTCCCTTGCAGAGAAAATTGGTTTTTTCCTTCTCATCATTGCCAGCCTCAATGTATTTGTGGGGATCTTTAATCTCATTCCACTTCTTCCGCTCGATGGTGGTCACATGGCAGTGGCGCTCTTTGATGGCTATCGCCACAATCGCGCGAAGCGACGAGGGCTACCCCCACCCCCACCATTTGACGTCACGAAATTGATGCCAATCACCTTGGCGGTGATAGCGGTGCTCGCTTCACTCTCACTCCTTTTATTATTTGCCGACATCGTCAACCCGCTTCGCCTCAATCAATAGGCAGATTCCAGCCAAGTACGGCAAGATAGCATCATGGTTGATTTGGGAATGCCCGCACCGCTGCCAGCTCCGCTGGCGCCTCGGCGCAAGACTCGCCAAATTAAGTTGGGATCAGTTCTTGTAGGTGGAGGCGCCCCGGTAAGCGTCCAATCGATGGCAACCACCCTCACTGCAGATGTCAACTCCACCTTGCAGCAAATCGCAGAGCTGACCGCATCGGGATGCCAGATTGTTCGCGTCGCCGTTCCGAGCCAAGACGATGCTGATGCGCTCGCCGCAATCGCTAAGAAGTCTCAGATTCCCGTCGTTGCTGATATTCATTTCCAACCCAAGTACATCTTCGCAGCGATTGATGCTGGCTGCGCCGGCGTTCGAGTCAATCCAGGGAATATCAAACAATTTGATGACAAAGTTAAAGAAGTTGCAAAAGCGGCAGGCGATGCAAGAATACCAATTCGAATTGGCGTAAATGCGGGCTCACTTGATCCGCGCTTGCTGAAGAAGTATGGAAAGGCCACTCCTGAAGCGCTTGTGGAATCTGCACTCTGGGAGTGCTCATTATTTGAAGAGCACGGCTTTACTGACATCAAGATCTCGGTCAAACATCATGACCCAGTGACAATGGTTGAGGCCTATCGCCTCCTTGCCGATAGGTGTGATTACCCGCTCCATCTTGGCGTCACAGAGGCAGGACCACTTTTCCAAGGAACCATCAAATCTGCAGTTGCATTTGGAATCTTGCTCTCAGAGGGAATCGGCGACACCATTCGCGTCTCACTCTCAGCACCTCCTGTTGAAGAGGTAAAGGTGGGAATTTCGATTTTAGAATCCCTAAATCTGCGGCAACGCAAACTTGAGATTGTCTCCTGTCCATCATGCGGTAGGGCTCAAGTTGATGTCTACACACTTGCCGAGCGAGTGCAGGCAGGTTTAGAGGGGATGACTGTGCCACTTCGCGTTGCCGTCATGGGGTGTGTAGTCAATGGACCGGGCGAAGCACGTGAAGCAGATTTAGGCGTTGCCTCGGGCAATGGCAAAGGGCAGATCTTCGTCAAAGGCGAAGTAATTAAGACAGTTCCTGAAGCGCAAATTGTTGAGGTGCTGATCGAAGAGGCGATGCGACTTGCTGACGAGATGGAGAGTTCCGGGGCGCCAGTAGTCGAAGTTCGATAAACGTGCTTCAGATTCTCAACTCGTCACATATTCCACCGGATGTGCTCGACTTTCTTAACAGAAAACCTGAAGCACACTCCTTTCTTGCATCTCGCCTGCACGCTCTACACGAACGCTCTCGCAGCGAAGCGCTTATTTATCGGAGCCAATTTGGCGTTGAAGGGGTCACCTATATTGGCGCCAATCTCCTACCCAGCTTTGCCTCTCGAGGTGGAGCATTTGCAACCGCTGATTACCTCAAATCTCGAGCGCTGCCCTTCTCATCAATAGTCGGGGAGGGCGAGAGTGTTTTCGCGCTCTGGGAGTTGATCAAATTTCTTCTGCCACGAGCTCGACTAATTCGTGAGCATCAACCGCTTCTCTCCATCTCCTCTGAACCACTAATTCCGTCAGATCCAAAAGTTCGTCTCGCCACGCGCGATGATCTCGAATTGGTAATTTCGGCAGGGATCGAAATGTTTATCGGCGAGGTAGGTGAACCGCCAAATCTCACAGACTTTAGGGCGCGAGCAATCGAATTGATTGATGAGGGACGGACCTTTATTCGCCGGGAAGGTGATGAGATTCTCTTTAAAGCCGATATCGGTGCAATCGGCGCCGGCGCTCTGCAGATTCATGGCGTCTGGGTTCCGGTCGCATACCGGGGGCGTGGATTTGGTTCTCATGGAATGGCGAGTGTTATTCGCCTCTCGAATAAATTCGCTCCACGCGCCTGTTTGTACGTCAATGATTTCAACCTCGCCGCGCGCGTGAGTTATAAAAAGGTGGGTTTTGTCGAAGTGGGAGAGTTCGCCTCAATATTTCTCTGAAGTAGGCTTTCGCCATGCTTCGGATGTCACAGCTCTTCCTCCGCACCCTTCGCGATGATCCTGCCGACGCTGAAGTGGCTAGCCATAAATTGCTGGTACGTGCGGGATATATCCGGCGAATTGCAGCAGGGATTTACTCCTGGCTTCCATTGGGTTACATCACATTGCGAAACATCGAGCGAATTGTCCGCGAGGAGATGGATAGGGCGGGATTCCAAGAGGTGCACTTTCCTGCGCTCCTACCCAAAGAACCATATGAAGCAACGAACCGGTGGAGCGAGTATGGTCCGGATCTCTTCCGACTGCAGGATCGCCGTGGTGGAGATTATCTTCTTGGGCCAACGCATGAAGAGATGTTCACGCTCATGGTGAAGGGGGAGTATTCCTCCTATAAAGACCTTCCTTTAACGATCTATCAGATTCAAACCAAGTACCGCGATGAGACCCGACCACGAAGCGGCATTATCCGCGGTCGAGAATTTGTGATGAAAGATTCTTACTCTTTTGATATCGATGATGCAGGACTGCAAAAGTCTTATGACGATCATCGTGACGCTTACATCAAAACTTTTAATCGCCTTGGATTGAAATACTCCATCGTCTCGGCGATGTCTGGAGCAATGGGAGGCTCAGCCTCCGAAGAGTTCCTCGCTCCTTGCGATACTGGCGAGGATACCTATGTGCTCTGTAACTCATGCGGTTTTGCAGCAAATGTAGAGGCGATGTCCACGAAGGTGTTGCCACAAAAATTCGATACACCACCTGCAATTGAAGTGCTCGATACGCCAAACACTCCAACCATCGAATCGCTGGTCGAAGTGATGAATTCAAAGTATCAAGCAAATATCACCGCAGCTGATACCTTGAAGAATATTCTTTTGATTGCAGATGATCAGGCGATTTGTGTGCTTGTCCCAGGAGATAGAGAAGTCGATCTCAAACGCCTTCAAGCAAATCTCCCTGGAATTCAAGAACTTCGCTTATTTGACGATGAGGATTTCAGTAAGCGAAAAGAGCTCGTCAAAGGATATGTCGGCCCACAAGATGCAAAACGCTTTGGAATCACCCTCTATGCCGATCCACGGATTCAAGCTGGATCACATTGGATAACTGGCGCTAATCAGGCGAATAAGCATGCACGCTTTGTCACCGAAGGTCGAGACTTCACTATTGATCACTATGTTGAAGCTGCTGAAGTACGTGCAGGGGATTTATGTCCTCGATGTGACACTCCTGTGGTGATTGATCGTGCAATCGAGATCGGACATATCTTCCAACTAGGTCGCAAATATGCGCAAAGCCTCGACCTAACAGTGTTGGATAAAGATGGGAAACCGGTAGTTGTCACTATGGGCTCTTACGGAATTGGAATATCTCGAGCCGTTGCGGCAATCGCGGAGCAAACTCATGACGAAATCGGTTTGAAGTGGCCGCGCGAAGTCGCGCCAGCCGATGTCCATATTGTGGCAACTGGCAAGGATGATGAACCATTTACAAAAGCTCTCGAAATCGGAAGTGAACTAGAGCGCGCAGGGCTGCGTACTCTTGTCGATGATCGGCGAGATCCCAGCGCTGGCGTCAAATTTAAAGATGCCGAGTTGATTGGCATCCCGGTAATCGTTGTTGTTGGCAAAGGTTTGGTAAACGGAGTAATCGAAGTACGTAATCGTTGGACAAATACGAAGAATGAAATTTCACTATCGAGCGCAATTACAGAGATTCAAGCGGTAGTTAAATCGCTCTAGAGTGCGGTAGGCTTCTCCCATAACTTCATAGGGAGAGAGTGAAATGACCTCAGTCGAAAGTGCGATCAAAGAGGCGATTGCCCCCATTGTTTTACAGGCAAATCTCTTCCTGGAAGCGTTGCAAATAACCACCGCTGGCAAACATCGAGTGATTCGCGTGCTCGTGGATTCTTTAAATCCCCAAACCCCACTCTCTCTTGATGAAGTAACTGCGGTTACTAAACCAATTTCTGCCATTTTGGACACGGTTGCGCTACTAGGTGACAAGGCTTTCACTCTGGAAGTCTCCTCGCCCGGAGTGGATTTCCCGCTCACACTGCCTCGACATTGGGCCAAGAATCACGGTCGCTTAGTTGCGCTGGTTAAGAAATCTGGAGAGAAAGTAACGGGTCGAATTGGTAATTCAGACGAGGAAGCTGTTGAGATTGAGTCCAAGAAAGGCGATCTCACTCGATTGCCTTATGCGGATATCACTCGCGCCCAGATTGAGATCGAATTTAAATGACAGTCGATATTCCATCACTGACTATCCTTGCTCAAGCAAACGGTTTGGCGCTCGAGGATCTCATCAAGAATATTGAGTCGGCAATAGATGAGCGCTACAGCGAATTACAAGAGGCAGAGCCAGGGGTTCGCTCTCGAATGAATCGCACTAGTGGTGAGGTTTCTCTCTTCAAGGTTGTCGATGAACAGGAAGTTCCTGTCATCGGACCACCCGAGTTCCCTCGAATTGCAACTGGGGTCATTAGAAAGACTCTCAAAGGCAAACTCCGCGAGGTGAAAGATGCTGAGATAGTTCAAGAGTTCTCCACCAATATCGGCGACTTGGTATCGGGAGTAGTTCAGCAGGGGCGCGACAGCAAAGTGATTCTCGTGAATATCGGACCGGTTGAAGGCAAAATTCCATTACAAGAACAGGTACCGACTGAAACTTTTGTTCATGGCGATCGGATTAAGGCGCTGATTGTGGATGTCCGTCAAGGGAACAAGGGGCCAGAGATTGTTCTTTCACGAACCCATCCCAACCTCATTAAGAAACTTTTTGCCCTGGAAGTTCCTGAGTTAGTAAATGGCGTTGTTGAAATCATGGGCATTGCACGCGAGGCAGGTGCGCGTACCAAAATGGCAGTGCGAGCACACCGCGCTGGAGTCAATCCGAAAGGTTCATGTATCGGACCCATGGGAGCGCGCGTTCAAGCTGTGATGAATGAATTGCATGGAGAGAAGATTGATATCGTTAATTGGTCAGAAGATCCCGCCACCTTCATTGCTGCTGCACTAGCGCCTTCCCGAGTGACCAGTTGTGAAGTGGTCGACCCAGAGCGTAAGCAGGCCAAAGTTGTCGTCCCAGACTTTCAACTCTCTCTGGCTATCGGAAAAGATGGCCAAAATGCGCGTTTGGCCGCTCGATTAACGGGCTGGCGGATTGATATCCATCCCGATGAGGTAGGCTAGAGACCATGAAAACCATCTCATCTGCGCTCTACTCGAGCGCTGTTGTAGTTCGACTGAAATGAGAAGGCAATAGCGGCGACGCGCGTTTAATACGCGCCTAGCCACAAACTAGAGGGAGAAGTGTGGCTAAGGTCCGCGTGTATGAGCTCGCTAAAGAGCTCGGTTTAGAGAGCAAAGCTCTTCTTACTAAATTGCAAGAGATGGGCGAGTTTGTTAAATCTGCCTCTTCGACCCTTGAGCCACCGGTCGTTCGTCGAGTTCGCGATCTTTACCCCAATGTGACCCCGGCTCCTGATAGCGCTAGCGAAGCGCCAGCAAGGAAGAGTGCAGCGAAGAAAAGCGCGAAGAAGGCAAGTGCATCAAAGAGTGATAAGGGCGATGGCGCGCCAAGCGCAGATGAAATCTCAGCGTTATTAGCCGAATTAGGTCCATTAGTTCCGCCACATTTACAGGATCTTGCGCAGAGTGCGGCGGCAGCTCCTGTCGATACTCCGAGACCTGCACCAACAGTTCCGCCAGTACAACCCCCGCGTCCAAGTGCGCCGCCGAGTAATGCGCCAACAAATTTTCCAACTAACCCACCGACAAGCATTCCCAAGCCTGCACAAGCCCGCCCAGGAAATAATCCATTTGGATCTCCTGGTGGTCCGCGACCAGCGGCGCCGCGACCAAGTCGCGGCGGAAATAATCCCTTTATGCCATCTGATGGTGGCCGTCCAGGTGGTCCACGACCAGCAGGCCCTCGTGCACCTATTCGCCCTGGACAACCAGGAGCGCGTCCTGGATTTGGACAACGACCTGGTTCAGTTCCCAGTGGCCGACCTTTCCCGCCCCGTGATGGAGCTCCACGCCCCGGTGGCGCAGGTGGTGGCAATTACGGCGGTGCTCCGCAGCGAAGTGGAACGAGTTTTGGTGGCCCACGCCCCGGTGGCACAGGTGACACAGGTGGCCCAGGTGGCCCAGGTTCACGAGGTGGCGGTCCTGGACAAACACGCGGCGCATTTGGTCGCGGTGGAAAAGGTGGCAAGACCAATCGCCAACAGAAATCACGAAAGACTCGTCGTGAAGAGATCGATAATTTACGCGCACCTACTCTTGGCGGCGCTGTCATTCCACGTGGTGATGGCACAACAGTAATTCGGATGCGTCGCGGCGCAACGTTGATGGACTTTGCTGAGAAGATCAATGCCGACGCAGCATCGCTCGTCTCTGCGCTATTCCATCTTGGTGAGATGGTTACAGCCACACAATCGGTTGATGATGACACATTTGCCATTCTCGGATCTGAACTGGGGTATGACATTCAAATCGTCAGTCCAGAAGATGAAGATCGTGAGTTGCTAGAGGATTTCGATATTGACCTTGATGCTGAATTATCTGGAATTGATGAAGAGCAACTTACTTCACGACCACCTGTAGTCACGGTAATGGGACATGTCGATCACGGAAAGACTCTTCTCCTTGATGCGCTTCGTAAGAGTGAAGTGGCAAAAGGCGAAGCAGGTGGAATCACGCAGCATATTGGCGCCTATCAAATCCATCGTGAGCACGATGGTCTCGAACGCGCTATTACCTTTATTGATACCCCGGGCCACGAAGCATTCACCGCAATGCGTGCTCGAGGTGCGAAAGTCACTGATATCGCAGTGCTTGTCGTCGCTGCAGACGATGGGGTGATGCCACAGACGATTGAAGCGCTCAACCATGCGCAAGCAGCGAATGTCCCTATTGTCGTGGCAGTAAATAAGATTGATAAAGAGGGTGCTAATCCACAGAAGATTAGGCAGCAACTTACTGAGTACAACCTCATCACAGAGGAGTACGGCGGCACCACTTTGTTCGTCGATGTTTCAGCGAAGACTGGCAAGGGACTGACGGAACTTGTCGATTCGATCTTGCTCACCGCTGATGCAGCAATTGATCTTCGTGCGCTCGCCGCAGGTGAAGCGCGTGGAGTGGCAATTGAAGCCCATCTTGATAAAGGGCGTGGCGCAGTGGCAACTGTGTTAGTTCAACGAGGAACTCTTCACGTAGGAGATGCAATCGTTGCTGGTGGCGCGTTTGGTCGAGTTCGTGCAATGCTCGATGAGCATGGTGAGAGCGTCGATGCCGCTGGCCCCTCACGTCCAGTTCAAGTGCTCGGATTCACTTCAGTGCCAGATGCTGGTGATGCATTTCTCGTTGCTGACGAAGATCGCACAGCTCGCCAAATCGCTGAAAAGCGACAGGCAGTCGAGCGTCATGCAGCGCTTGCTAAGGCGCGAAAGAAAGTCTCCCTCGAAGACTTCCTTGAGCAATCTAAGGTCACGACGCTTAACCTCATCATCAAGGGAGATGTCGCTGGTTCAGTAGAAGCGCTCGAAGATGCGCTGGTCCAACTTGATGTTGGCGCTGAGGTAGATCTACGTGTCATCCATCGTGGCGTGGGTGCGATCACAAAGAGTGATATCACCTTGGCATCAGCATCTTCAGCGGTAGTTATTGGATTTAACGTCAAACCTGAGCCGCAAACTGCGATATTCGCTGATCGTGAAGGGGTCGAAGTTCGCTTCTACTCAGTGATTTACGAGGCAATCGAAGAGGTAGAGAAGGCGTTGAAGGGCCTACTCAAGCCAGAGTTCGAAGAGGTCGTTCTGGGCTCTGCCGAAGTCCGCGAGGTCTTCAAGTCGAGCAAATTCGGAAATATTGCTGGCTCAATGGTCAAAGATGGACTTATCCGACGTAATGCAAAGGCACGAGTCCTCCGTGAGGGAACAGTTCATGGCAACAATCTGACCATCGCCTCGTTGAAGCGCTTCAAAGATGATGCTACTGAAGTGAAAGAGGGCTTCGAGTGCGGTATCGGATTGGGTTCCTACAACGACATCAAGAGCGGTGACATCATCGAGGTTTACGAGATGCGCGAGAAGAAGCGTGCCTAATGGTCAGAGCCACTCGTTCATTTCGTACTCGTAAGGTTGCAGATCGAATCAAAGAGATTGTCGCTGCCGCCTGCGAAGGCAAGATCAAAGACCCTAGATTGGGTTTTGTAACGATAACTGATGTACGTGTCACTGGAGATCTGCAGAACGCCTCAATTTTCTACACTGTCTTGGGTGATGAAAAAGAGCGGAAGAATTCGGCTGCAGCACTTGAAAGCGCCAAGGGAGTAATTCGTTCCTCATTGGGGCGTGAACTGGGCTTGCGAGTGGTACCGACAATCGAATTTCATCTTGATGCACTTCCTGAGAGCGCGGCAACGCTAGAGAATTTATTGGCTAAGAGCGCTGCGCGTGATTTAGAGCTGGACGCTCAACGAACCGGCGCAGATTATGCAGGCGAGAGCGATCCTTATCGCAAGCCCAAGCAATAAAAGTTGCTGACATGAAGTCTGGTTTTTTAGTTATAGACAAGGAATCTGACTTCACCAGCCATGATGTTGTAGCGATTGCACGTAAATCACTTGGCGAACGGCGCGTTGGCCACGCCGGCACGTTAGACCCCTTCGCTACTGGTGTTTTGGTACTCGGTGTGGGCAATGGAACTCGATTACTGCAGTACATCACCGATGGACGAAAAAGTTACGAAGCGATTATTCGTCTCGGGGCGAGAACAACCACAGATGATCTAACCGGTGAAGTCATCAGCTCCAACCCATCTGAACTTAAGGAAATATCTGACGAGATGATTAGTCAGGCGCTGGCAAAGCAAGTGGGGGAGATCTATCAGCGCCCGAGTACCTATTCGGCAATCAAGGTCGACGGTAAACGTGCTTATGAATTGGCGCGTGCAGGAAAAGAAGTGAAATTGCAAGAGCGTCGAGTATCGGTATTCTCCATCGAGATAAAAGAGATAGTGCGTGCACCAGAATTAATCGATGTGACAATTGGCGTGGAGTGTTCTGCTGGCACGTACATTCGCTCGATTGCTAGAGATTTAGGTGATGCGCTCTCAGTCGGGGGGCATTTGATTTCGTTGCGCCGCACCCACGTCTCACCTTTTTCCTTAACAGATGCGATTTCTATAGAAGAGCTCCGGCATAGCCCCCAATTACTATCTATCGACTCGGCGATCTCCCGACTCTTTCTCCGACGCGACCTCAGCGAGCAAGAAGTGGCAAGTGTCAGCCATGGACGCTCCATCGATTTGCACAGTGAAAAAGATGGCAAGAGCGCTGGCTTCACCCCAGATGGCAGGTTCATTGCTTTGCTGGCAGAAAAAGGTGGGCGAGCCCAACCAATTTTGGTGATAAGTAGAATTGAGCCATGAACGGATCGAGCAAATCAGTCGTTGCGATTGGCATCTTCGATGGCGTCCACCGAGGGCATCAAAAGATACTCGGCAGAGCTCGGGAAATCGCACACTCTCTCTCGCTTCCTGTCACCGCACTCACCTTTCATCCACATCCCACTGCAATTCTTGCTCCTGAGAAACAACCTGCGTTACTCCTTAATATTCATAGTCGAGTGGAGTTGTTGGAGAAGCACGGAGCGGAAGATGTTGAGGTGCTCACATTCAGCAAGGAATTTGCTGCGCTCTCTCCCAATGCTTTTATTGAGGAGATACTTTTAGATGTACTCAATGCCGCTCATGTTGTGGTCGGCGAGAATTTCTCGTTTGGCGCTCGAGCCAGCGGAACTATCACCGATATTAAAAAGTATGTTGATGCAGAGGCGGTTCCGTTGCTTGCCGATGAACATGGCCCCATCTCATCTACGCGGATTCGTGGCCATGTCGCAAGAGCAGAGATGGAATTAGCGCACTCGCTACTTGGACGACCGCATTTCGTGCAAGGTGAAGTTATCCATGGTGAGAAGCGTGGTCGTGAAATCGGTTATCCCACGGCGAACTTGGAACAGTTGACGGGAATGGCGATACCACCTGATGGAATTTATGCTGGTTATCTCTATGTTGAGCGCGATCGGTTGCCAGCAGCTATTTCGATTGGCACCAATCCCACCTTCCCTCCTACCTTCCCAGGTGAGCGCCCTCGCCAAGTAGAGGCTTACGCCCTTGATCGCGATGATTTAGATTTGTATGGCCAGCGGGCATCCATTGAATTTCTCTCCTTTCTTCGCCCCACAATCGCCTTTCCCGCCCTCGAACCGCTTCTGGTTCAAATGGCAGCCGATTGCGCTCAGGCCAAGGAGTTGATCGCGCGGGCAGCGGGCCCATTGGGTTGATTGGGCTGATTGGGAGCCCGCTGGTAGCCTAGGCAGTCGGACAGGTAGGGATTGCGCCCGAGATACGGGCCCCCCAATCTGGCGTAAGTAAAAGACGACGACACTCAATCAGGACGAAAGTGAGAACGAGAACATGGCGTTAGCTCCGGCAAAGAAGAAGGAGATCATCTCCACCTACGGCAACTCTGCCGTGGATACCGGCAGCCCTGAATCGCAGATTGCGATGCTCTCACAACGAATCAATGACCTCACAGAGCATTTGAAGAGTAATGCCAACGACCACCATGGTCGCCGTGGCCTTTTGCTTTTGGTTGGACGCCGTCGCCGCTTACTCCAGTATCTGGAGAAGGTTGATATCGAGCGCTATCGCTCGATTGTTGATCGACTCAGCCTGCGCCGATAACAAACACACACAAGCGCGAGAACTCACGCTCTATAGGTTGGGGTCCTCGGTAGTGGCTCTCGGATATTTATGCCGACAGCTTCGATCGATGATCTCCATCGCAGATAGCCAACGCTCGCGAGATATGGAGACGACCCATGTCGGGTCACGACACACAAGTACATTCATCAGAAGCAGTCATTGACAATGGAAAGTTCGGAAAGCGAATCATTCGATTCGAGACAGGACGCATTGCTCGACAAGCAGCAGGTTCAGCAGTGGTCACTCTCGATGAGGACACAATGCTGCTCTCTGCAACCACAGCATCCAAGAATCCAAAGGATCAATTCGATTTCTTCCCCTTAACGGTTGATGTTGAAGAGCGCATGTATGCAGTTGGGCGCATTCCTGGTTCATTCTTCCGACGCGAAGGTCGTCCAAGTGAGGATGCGATCCTTACCTGCCGACTCATCGATCGTCCGCTACGTCCATCATTCGTCAAAGGACTTCGTAATGAAGTTCAGATCGTAGTTACCGTTCTTTCGCTCAATCCAGCTCATCTATATGACGTAGTGGCAATCAACGCATCGTCGATGTCCACTCAATTAGCAGGATTGCCATTCTCTGGCCCAATCGGTGGCGTACGAATCGCACTTATCGACGGTCAATGGGTTGCATTCCCGACCCACTCTGAATTAGAGCGTGCCGTATTCGATATGGTCGTCGCAGGACGGATTGCTGGCAACGATGTTGCCATCATGATGGTCGAAGCGGAGGCAACTACACACACAATTGATCTCATCAAAGGTGGCGCTCAAGCGCCAACCGAAGAGATTGTCGGTGCGGGTCTTGATGCCGCAAAGCCATTCATTAAAACTCTCTGCGAAGCTCAGCTCGAACTTGCCAAAGTTGCTGCGAAGCCAACTGCAGAATTCCCGGTCTTCCTCGAGTACCAGAGCGACGCTGCTGAGGCAGTTGCTGCGAAGGTAAAAGACACGACAGCCAAGGCGCTGACTATCGTCTCCAAAGCTGATCGCGAAGCAAAGCTCGAAGAGATTGAAAGTGGATTACTTGAAGCGCTTGCTACTGAATTCGAAGGACGCGAAAAGGAAGTGAAATCTGCTTTCCGCTCTCTCCAAAAGAAATTGGTACGTGAGCGAGTTCTTCGCGAGAAGGTTCGTATCGATGGTCGCGGTCCGCGTGATATCCGTCCAATCACCGCTGAAGTCGAGGTTGTGCCACGGGTCCATGGTTCTGCCCTCTTTGAGCGTGGCGAAACCCAGATCATGGGAATCACCACTTTGAATATGTTGAAGATGGAACAGCAGCTCGACACTCTCAATCCAGAGACAACTAAGCGTTACATGCATAATTACAACTTCCCTCCTTATTCAACGGGAGAGACTGGACGAGTAGGTTCGCCAAAGCGTCGCGAGATTGGCCATGGTGCACTCGCTGAGCGCGCACTCCTGCCAGTTCTTCCAACTCGCGAAGAGTTCCCTTATGCGATCCGCCAGGTTTCGGAAGCATTCGGCTCCAATGGTTCTACCTCCATGGGCTCGGTTTGTGCATCCACTTTGGCGCTACTCAACGCTGGCGTGCCACTTAAGGCTCCAGTTGCCGGTATCGCAATGGGTCTAATCTCGGATGACGTCGATGGCAAGACCGAGTATGTCGCTATCACCGATATCTTGGGCGCAGAAGATGCCTTTGGAGATATGGATTTCAAAGTTGCAGGAACAAAGGAATTTGTCACCGCATTGCAATTGGATACCAAACTCGATGGCATTCCTGCATCAGTTCTTGCTGGTGCGTTGCTGCAAGCAAAGGAAGCGCGATTGACCATCCTTGGAATCATGAATAGCGCGATTGATACCCCCGATGAGATGAGCTTGCTCGCTCCACGAATCATTACCGTGAAGATCAATCCCGATCAGATTGGTGCAGTGATTGGACCTAAGGGCAAAGTAATCAACGAGATTCAGGACCAGACTGGCGCTGAGATTTCGATCGAAGATGATGGCACCATTTATATCGGTTCTACCGAAGGTGCTGCAGCTGAGGCGGCTAAGGCGCGCGTGATGGCGATTGCTAATCCACACGTTCCCTCTGTCGGCGAGAAATACAACGGAACTGTTGTGAAGATCGCTAACTTCGGAGCCTTCATCACTCTCTACCCAGGTAAAGATGGCTTGCTCCATGTTTCGCAGATTCGCAAGATGCACGGTGGCAAGCGCATCGAGAACATCGAGGATGTCATGAAGGTGGGCGACCAGATTGAGGTCGTCATCGGTGAGATCGATGAGAAGGGCAAGCTCTCTCTAGAGCCTGTCTTAGCTGATAAGCCAGAGTAAATAGCGAGATGACGCTTTCGCGGACAACTCTTCCGTCTGGTCTTCGGATCGTGACGGAAGAGGTATCCACCGTTCGTAGCGTCGCGTTCGGTATTTGGGCCAATGTTGGTTCACGTGATGAGAGCCCGAGCGTTGCTGGAGCCTCACATTTCCTCGAACATCTCCTCTTCAAGGGAACCAATACTCGATCCGCGTTAGATATTTCAGCCGCAGTCGATGCTGTTGGCGGCGAAATGAATGCATTCACGGGCAAGGAGTACACCTGTTTTTATGCTCGAGTAATCGATAGCGACTTCTCAATCGCAACTGAAGTTATCTGCGACATGATTCGTGATTCTGTGATTCGAAGCGAGGATGTCGATTCCGAGCGAACTGTAGTCCTCGAAGAAATTGCGATGCGTGATGATGATCCCAGTGATTTAGTACATGATTTATTTGCTGAGACACTTTATGGAGATAGCCCAATTGGTCGTCCAATTTTAGGGACCGTTGATTCCATTACGAATATGTCCCGCAAATCGGTCCACTCTTATTACAAGAAAAAGTATCTTCCTGAGAATCTTGTCATTGCGGTTGCCGGAAATGTCCAGCACGAACGAGTCGTAGAGCGCGTTACTGCGCTCCTTGGAGATTTCCTCGACTCCACCGCGAAACCCGCAGCGCTCCGACCAATAGCAAAAGTACGTGCGCGCGGCATGGGTGAGATTGGGTTGATTTTTCGAAAGAGTGAACAGGCAAATATTCTCCTCGGTTTTCCATCCCTAGATCGGAATGATGAACGTCGGTTCGCGCTCTCTGTGCTGACCTCTGCTCTTGGTGGGGGAATGTCCTCGCGCCTGTTTCAAGAGGTTCGTGAAAAGCGGGGTCTTGCCTACTCGGTTTACGCCTCGATCCAACAATTTGCAGGAGGTGGAATCCTCTCGCTCTATGCCGGATGCAACCCAGAGAAAGCCAACGAGGTCACCACGATATTCCGAGATGTGCTCGGTGATGTCATTGCTTCTGGCCTCTCAAACGAGGAGCTTGAGCGGGCAAAGGGTCAGGTTGCTGGCTCACTAGTCTTGGGACAAGAGGACACCGGCTCGCGCATGGTCCGAATCGGCAAGAGCGAGTTGGTTTATGGTGAAATTAAGAGTATGGACGAGATTCTTTCAGCTGTACGAGCTGTAGATCACAAGGCTATTAGCCAATTGGCTGCAGAAATTTTTACCGCGCAGCCGACCCTTGCAATCGTTGGTCCGTACAAGAAGAGTGCACAGTTCGCAGCGGCGGTGGCGAAATGACAGAAGTAATAAGAGTGGGAGTTCTCGGAGCGCGCGGCAAGATGGGAAGCACAGTTGTCACTGCAGTCAACAACGCTGCAGGAATGGAAGTAGTCGCTGCTCTTGATCTTGGAGATTCACTCGAAGCACTCGTTGCCAATAAAGCAGATGTAATCGTGGATTTCACTACTCCGGATGCTGTGATGGGGAATTTAGAATTCGTTATCAACAACGGTATCCATGCAGTAGTGGGCACAACAGGTTTTGACGATACTCGAATTGCAACTCTCAAATCCCTGCTATCGAAGAAGCCTTCGGTGGGAGTGCTCATTGCTCCAAACTTTGGGCTGGGTGCAATCTTGATGATGGAGTTTGCAAAGAAAGCCGCTCCACTCTTTGAATCAGTAGAGATAGTTGAATTACACCATCCGAATAAAGTCGATGCGCCAAGTGGAACTGCAAAACGGACTGCCGAACTCATAGCGCAATCTCGACGCGAAGCTAACAGCGCGCCGATGCCAGACGCCACGAAAGAGAGCTTTGCTGGTGCGCGCGGTGCCAATGTTGGTGGCGTGCCGATTCATTCGGTTCGCGCACGTGGATTCGTCGCACATCAAGAGGTGATCTTCGGGGGAGTAGGGGAGACCCTGACCATTCGCCACGATTCACTTGACCGTCAGAGTTTCATGCCGGGAGTGCTTTTAGGCATCTCTAGAGTAGTTAACGTTCCGGGATTAACTTTTGGGCTGGAGAATTTCCTTGACCTTGAGGGAGAAAGTGGGAGGTAAGTGCAGATGATTACGATGTACAGCGCAGACTGGTGTGGTGATTGCCGTCGATCAAAACGATTACTCAATGAATTGAATGTGCCTTACACAATCATCGATGTTGATGCAGTTGAGAGTGCAGCCGAGAAGGTCATCGAAATCAATGGAGGAATGCGCTCGATTCCAGTCATAGTCTTCGATGATGGCACCCACTTAACCGAACCGAGCGATGCGACACTAAAAGCGAAGTTACAGTCGTTGGGTCTCGTCAAATAATTTTTTACAACTGATGGAGTAACGCAGAGGTTAGCGTTGCAGCAATTAACATCACGAGAAAATTCGCTCGTAGGTAAAGTGCTACTGCTGCTACAGCAACTCCTGCTATTCGCTGATCTACGACAAGTTCAGTCTTGGAAGCAAATGTCTGCACCGCCACTAATCCTGCTAAGAGGGCGGTAGGGATCAGGTCTGCAATTTTGGCGATTCGCGGATTGGTAAGAACTGACTGGGGAATCGATTGGCCAATGTATTTGAAAGCGAATGCCAACGCGCTCGCTCCGATAACAGCGCTCCACATCAGGTACGCACCCGCCAACCAGCAATAATCGGAATGAGGACACAGGCAATAATTGGTAAACCAGGTGAGAGAAATGGTGTGAGCAATAGGGCAAGGCAAATTGCAGCGAGCGCAACGAGTCGAGAGATGTTGCTTTTTAGTCGTGGCCAGAGTAAACCGAGAAAGGCAGCGGGGATAGTTGCATCAAGTCCCCACTGCGCAGGATCGCCGAGTGAATTGGCGCCGAGCGCGCCGAGCAAAGTAGCAAGATTCCAGAAGAGATAGATACCGCCACCAGTTAACCAAAATCCTTTACGTGCATCGCTGGCACTCTTTTCTTCATGAGCCAAAGCAACCGCTGTTGATTCATCAATCGTGATTTGTGAGGCAAGCAACCGTTTGAAGCCACGAACCTGAAGAAGGGGGGCCATGCGTGCGCCATAGAAACCATTACGTAGCGCCAATAGTGCGCTCGCGGCGATTGCGCTCATTGCGCTTCCACCTGCACCGAGAACTCCAGCAACTGCAAATTGCGATGCGCCGCTAAAGAGCAGAAGTGAGAGCGCGCAGGTTTGCGCAATCGATAATCCGGCGGCAACGCTTGCTACCCCGAAGGCTGCTCCATAGGTACCAACAGCAATCGAGATGCTGAGTGAGTCACGAATCACCGCGCGGGACATATGCGTATCTTGCCCTATCTCAGGGTAGGGTCTGACGCGTGGCAAATGAAGAACGAGAGATGGAACCGGTATTTCTCGACGATGTAACCGTTGAGTTAGTGAAATCCAGTGCGAGCGATGCCGACGTCATCTGGGCTGCTCGGGTATCCACTTCAGGTGAGACCTCGCTCGATGAAATTGGAAAAGATCCTGAGCGCTCGGTGGGGCTAATCAACTTTCTCGCGCGTGAGCGCCACGGCACCCCCTTCGAGCACACCTCCATGACCTTCTTCGTCTCCGCGCCAATATTCGTCTTTAGAGAATTTATGCGACATCGAATCGCCTCGTATAACGAGGAGAGCGGTCGTTACCGAGAGCTACGTCCGATTTTCTATATTCCGGCACGAAATCGTCCATTAGTTCAAGAAGGTAAACCTGGGGCATACACATATGTAGATGGAAGCGATGAGCAACATGCATTAACGGTTGCATCGATGAAGAGTGCCTACCTTGCTGCTTATGCGGAGTACAAAAAGATGCTAGATGCGGGTGTTGCGCGTGAGGTCGCACGAGCAGTTCTACCTGTGGGTCTCTTCTCATCGATGTATGTCACGATGAATGCTCGAGCGTTGATGAATTTCCTCTCTCTTCGAACCTCCCGCGAGGGCTCGCATTTCCCGAGTTACCCTCAGCGCGAGATTGAAATGGTCGCCGAGAAGATGGAAGCAGACTTTGCGCGCCTGATGCCCTTGACCCATGCAGCCTTTGAAAAATCAGGGCGCGTGGCTCCGTAGGTAGTCAGCGCGGTAGCCTTGCCACTATGCAGATTGCACCCCCCTTTGGTCGGCTTATCACCGCGATGGTCACTCCTTTTAATAAGGAGCTCGAGATTGACTGGGCAGGGGTTGAGGCGATTGCTGCTCATTTACTCTCAACTGGACATGATGGCATCGTGGTCAATGGCACCACCGGTGAAGCGCCCACAACAAGTGATGAAGAAAAAGTTGAGATTATCAAGGTAGTTAAAAAAGTTGTTGGTCCGAAGATTCATGTCATTGCCGGCGCGGGAAATAATGAAACCTCGCATAGCGTCATTCAAGGTCAGCAAGCGCAAAGCGCTGGCGCAGATGGGTTATTGGTAGTCACTCCGTATTACAACAAGCCACCACAAAGCGGTATCGCCGCCCACTTTAGAGCAATCGCTGATGCCACCGATCTTCCGGTGATGATGTATGACATTCCACACCGTACTGGAATTCCTATTGAGAGCGACACGATTGTCTCCCTATTTGAGCATCCGCGAATTGTTGCGCTCAAAGATGCAAAAGGAAATGTTGCCGAAACCTCCTGGGTAATCAAGCGATCTGGGATTCCAGTGTATTCCGGTGATGACATCCTCAATCTTCCGTTGCTCTCGGTCGGCGCAGTTGGATGTGTATCGGTCTGCGGTCACACCGTGGGCGCTCGACTTCGTGAGATGATTGATGCATGGTTTGCAGGCAAGAGCGAACGAGCGCTTGAACTGCATCAGGAACTTCTTCCCGTTTATACCGGCACCTTCCGTACCCAAGGTGCGATCCTTACCAAAGCTGCTTTGACGTTAATGGGCTTACCGGGTGGACAGGTTCGCCTTCCACTTGTTGATGCAACCACAGAACAGATTGCGCAATTACGTCGCGATCTGACTGATGGGCGCGTAAAGCTCATATGAGAGAGAGAAATTCTTAATGACACACGCCCATCCTGAATATTCGCTGCCGCCAGAGTTGCCCAAAGATGGCTTACGAATAGTCGCTCTAGGCGGCTTGGGAGAGATCGGTCGAAATATGACCGTCTTTGAACATAATGGAAAGCTATTGATTGTTGACGTCGGTGTTCTCTTCCCTGAAGAGAATCAACCTGGAATCGACCTCATTCTTCCGGACTTCTCTTACATTCGACATCGTTTAGCAGATGTGGAGGCGGTGATTCTCACGCATGGACACGAAGACCACATTGGCGCAGTCCCGTACCTACTGCGCGAGCGCGGTGATATCAAAATTATCGGCTCCAAACTCACCCTCGCCTTTATAACAGAGAAATTGAAGGAGCACCGCATAACTCCGTTAACGCAAGAAGTAGTCGCCGGAGAGAAGTTGCGAATTGGTGAGTTTGATTGTGAGTTTGTTGCCGTGAACCACTCGATTCCAGATTCACTGGCGATTGCGATCACTACTAAAGCGGGAACCATCCTGCACACTGGTGATTTCAAGATGGATCAGTTGCCTCTTGATGGGAAGTTAACGGACTTGCGCACCTTTGCGCGCTTGGGTCAAGAAGGGGTCGACCTATTTATGGTCGATTCTACGAATGCTGATGTACCAGGTTTTGTTACGAGCGAAGCTGAGATTATGCCAGTGCTCGATCGGATTTTCGCATCAACCAACCGACGAATAATTGTCGCCTCCTTTGCCTCACATATTCACCGAATCCAACAAGTGCTCGATACCGCAATGAATCACAATCGAAAGGTGGCATTCATCGGCCGATCTATGGTTCGTAATATGCGAGTAGCCGAGGAGTTGGGGTATTTACATGTCCCACCATCATTGATTGTTGAGAGCAAGGATGTCGATAGCCTCGGCGATAATGTGGTGTTGGTTTGCACTGGTTCCCAAGGCGAACCGTTAGCTGCGCTCTCGCGAATGGCGTATGGAGATCACAATATAAAGGTCGGCTACGGCGACACAGTAATCCTCGCCTCTTCGCTTATTCCGGGAAATGAGAATGCGGTATATCGAGTGATCAATGAACTTACACGTCGTGGTGCGAAAGTAGTTCATAAATCTAATGCTCTAGTCCACGTTTCTGGTCACGCTGCCGCAGGTGAACTTCTCTATTGCTACAACATCGTCAAACCAAAGCATGTCCTTCCCATTCATGGTGAATGGCGTCATTTGCGCGCTAACGGTGCGATTGCGAAATCATCAGGCGTGCGAAGTGAGAACGTGCTGTTAGCTGAAGATGGCGTGGTCGTTGATTTAATCAACCACAAGGCATCGATTGTGGGAGCTGTGCCGTGTGGTTACGTCTATGTAGATGGTTCGAGCATTGGCGATATCTCTGATGCATCCTTGAAAGACCGGCGCATTCTTGGTGAAGAGGGCTTCATCTCAGTAGTCGTCGTAATAGAGGCACAGACTGGGAAGATTGTTGCTGGCCCAGATATACATGCACGCGGTTTTGCTGAAGATGAATCACTCTTCGATGAGGTGCGCGAACGAATCGTCGAATCTCTTGTTGAGGCTGTAGTAAGTGGAGTGACAGGTTCACATCAACTCTCGCAAACAGTTCGTCGCGTTGTCGGAAAATGGGTCGGAGGCGAACATCGACGTCGCCCAATGATCGTCCCAGTAGTCATCGAGGTCTGAAGCAACTTCCAATCGGCGCGCCTCACAGCCCGCTGTTTATCGAGGATTTACCCTCTTGGGTATGGCGCGCGCAAAGAAAACCGGGAATTCCCCTGCCCGAAGCGGCAAGGGATCGCGCGGCGCCATTGGGAAAATCTGGCTCGCAATTGCCTCTGCGATTGGTGGTGCTATTCGTTTCTTATTAAAAGGCGCTAAAGAATTAGACCCGGCACATCGTCGAGATGGATTGGGATTATTCATCATCATCCTTTCGCTGATCTCCAGCGCGGGAATCTGGTTTCGATTAGATAATTTCTTTGGGAATCTCATCCACGCAGTGGTTGCCGGCGCATTCGGCAAGATTGGATTTATCACTCCAGCACTTTTGTTCTACTTAGGTATTCGTTTATTGCGCACACCTCAAGAATCTGCTGCAACCGGTCGTATAACGATTGGCATTTCTACGATAGTGGTGGGTCTTACTGGCCTGCTACACATCATTGCGCACTCGCCAATTCCTGCAGATGGTGCAACCGATATGCGCGGCGGCGGAGGATGGCTCGGTTATGGGATTTCTGCTCCACTCATAGCCTTAGTCACAGCGTGGGTTGCAGTTCCAATCTTGCTCATTCTGATTCTCTTCGGTCTCTTGGTGACAACTGCTACTCCATTAAATGTTGCCAGCGCAAAAATTGTTTCGCTCTTCAAAGGTGCATCAAGCGCTGCGGCAAATCAATTAGAGGCACGTAGGCTCCGTCGCGAACAGGAGCATGAGGAAGATTTTGAGATTAGCGAGAATGAACCTTTCGAAACGCCAGTGATTGCATATCAAGAGGATGAACAGGATCTCGACGAAGCAGCGGATGAAGTGGAGGAGGTCGATGGTGATGAGGATGGGATTGAGCAAACCCAGTTAATGAACCATTCCACTCAACTGGTCACCCAGCCACCGATTCCAGCCCCGGCAGTGCAACCTGCGCTAACTGAAGCAGAACAGTTGGAATTATCAGAGATGCTTGATTACATTCTCCCCGCTGCCGATTTATTGAAGAGCTCTCCAGCCACCAAAGGAAAGACAAAAGCTAACGAGACTGTCGTAGTAGCTCTCCACGAGGTATTTGCTCAGTTCGATATTGATGCCGAAGTCACCGGCGTGATGCGCGGGCCAACAGTGACCCGATATGAAGTCGAGTTGGGTAACGCGGTCAAAGTTGAAAAGATCACTGCCTTAAGTAAGAACATCTCTTATGCAGTGGCAAGTAGTGATGTTCGTATCTTGAGTCCGATTCCAGGGAAATCTGCAGTGGGTATCGAAATTCCCAACGCCGACCGCGAGGTAGTCGCCCTTGGCGATGTCCTTCGCTCTCAAGTAGCTGCAAATGAGCAGCATCCGCTTGTCATTGGTTTGGGTAAAGATGTTGAAGGTAATTTCATCTGTGCAAACCTAGCCAAGATGCCACATTTACTGGTGGCTGGCGCTACTGGTTCGGGAAAATCCAGCATGATCAACTCTTTGGTCACTTCGATTCTCATGCGCTCGACCCCTGATGAAGTGCGGATGATTCTCGTTGACCCCAAGCGTGTGGAATTAAATGCATATGAAGGTATTCCACACCTCATATCACCAATTATCACCAATCCGAAAAAGGCAGCCGATGCACTTGCCTGGGTAGTTAAAGAGATGGATAACCGTTACGACGACCTATCGAATTTTGGTTTTAGGCATATCGATGATTTCAACAAGGCAGTCAAAGCCGGAAAGTTAAAACCGCTCCCAGGCAGCCAGCGAAGGTTGAAACCATATCCATATCTACTTGTCATCGTCGATGAATTGGCAGATTTGATGATGGTTGCTCCTCGAGATGTGGAAGATTCCATTGTGCGAATCACTCAACTTGCTCGCGCCGCGGGAATTCATTTAGTCCTTGCAACGCAACGCCCAAGTGTGGACATAGTCACTGGACTTATCAAAGCTAACGTTCCTTCGCGGCTAGCTTTTGCTACAAGCAGTCTCGCCGATAGTCGCGTAATTCTTGATGCTTCGGGAGCAGAGAAACTCGTTGGGCAAGGTGATGGCTTATTTATTCCGATGGGGGCAAGTAGGTCGATGCGATTGCAGGGTGCATATGTCTCTGAACGTGAAATCGAATCCGTTGTCTACCATGTGAAGAACCAACGAGAGGCGCAGTATCGCGAAGATGTCACGGCCCCAGTCAATAAACGAAGTGATATCGATTCAGATATCGGAGATGATTTAGATTTACTTCTACAGGCGGTAGAACTCGTGGTCTCAACTCAATTTGGATCGACCTCGATGTTGCAACGAAAATTACGCGTTGGATTTGCCAAGGCAGGGCGATTGATGGATTTGATGGAAAGTCGGGGGATTGTCGGACCAAGTGAAGGCTCGAAAGCGCGCGAAGTGCTGATCTCAGCAGAGGAGCTACCAGGGGTTCTTGCCTCGCTCCGAAGTTAATTTTCGCAGGACTTGTCCACCGCACATTGCTGGACTTACCCTTATCTTCCTGATTCCCCCAGGGAGGTGAGATATGTCAGATAGGTCAGATAGGTCGATTGGCTCAGATCTATTAGCCGCTCGTAACGCGGCTGAACTCTCACTGGAGCAAGTTGCTGAAAAGACCAAGCTACGTTCGAGTTTGGTAGCAGCGCTTGAGCGGAATGACTTCTCACTGTGTGGTGGCGATGTGTACGCCCGTGGCCATATCCGCGTTCTCGCTAATCTTTACCGAATTGATAGCACCTATCTCTTAGAGAAATTTGATAAAGAGTTTGGCGTTGCAGAGACGGCCCTCGATGATTTGGCTCAAGCAACCTCCCAAAATCTCGATCGACGTATCACCGTCAGTTGGAAATCGCTCTCAGGTGTTGCAGCGGTCGGGCTCTTGGCAGCCGTTGTTGTGAGTAATCAATTAACGAGTACTCCAGAAAATATTACGGCGCCGCAGTCCAATTCGGAGCGGGCGAGTACTAGCGCCTCTCCTAATCAATCAGAATCCTTTCCTGCAGTTGCTTCAGCCGATGAACCAGTCATAGTCCGTCTGACAGTGGTAAAGAGTTATTCCTGGATATCAGTAACTGCAGCAGATGGAAGTTCGCTTTTTACTGGTCAAATTGAAAAGGGCGAGGTCCGTGAATTCACTGATCCTCAAGTACTTCGTCTTGTTATCGGAAATGCGGGTGCGGTCTCCATCAATGTAAATGGAGTTGATCGGGGAATTGCTGGTGGCATTGGTGAGGTAGTGCGCTTAGAGTTCACGCCAGATGCCGAGAATTCTCAAGGTTAGTAGTACTTTTATCGTATGAAAAAAGTTGCGCTCGTTACTTTGGGCTGCGCGCGTAACGAAGTCGACTCTGAAGAGGTGGCCGGTCGCCTAGCGGCAGATGGCTGGGAACTTGTTACCGATTCCGCGCAAGCAGATATTGCGGTAGTAAATACCTGCACTTTCGTTGAAAGTGCGAAGAAAGATTCCATCGATGCGCTTTTGGAGGCAGATTCTCTCCGCAAAAGCGGGATCAAGAAGGTTGTAGCCATTGGGTGCATGGCAGAGCGGTATGGGAAGGAACTAGCGGCTTCGCTTCCTGAGGCAGATGCGGTACTTGGCTTCGATCAGTACGAGGCTATTTCGGCCAGGCTCCAAACGATCCTCTCCGGTGGCCATGTCGAGGCGCATCATCCTCAAGATCGCCGGACTTTGTTACCGATTGCACCAGCAGAGCGACAGGTGCTCCGAAATAAATCGGGAGTGGGCGAACGGACGTTACGGAAACGTCTTGAGAAATCACCTGTTGCCCCATTGAAGATCGCCTCGGGTTGCGACCGACGATGTTCATTCTGTGCTATTCCCTATTTTCGTGGTGCTTTTATCTCCCGACCTGCTGATGAGATTTACTCAGAGGCGCTCTGGCTAGCAAATGAGGGAGTGTCAGAACTTTTCTTGGTGAGTGAAAATACCACTTCATACGGTAAAGATTTGGGTGATCTGCAAGCGCTCGAGAAGTTACTTCCAGAGCTTGCACAAATAGATGGTGTCGAGCGAATTCGGACCTCATACTTACAACCAGCAGAGATGCGGCCATCCCTCATCGACGCGATTGTCAGCACTGAAAAAGTCGCTCCTTACTTTGATCTCTCCTTTCAACATGCAAGTGCATCGACTTTGCGGAGCATGCGTCGCTTTGGAGATAAAGATAAATTTCTTGAGTTGATTGGCTCGATTCGAGCGAAATCTCCCCATGCTGGAATTCGCTCCAATTTCATCGTGGGTTTTCCTGGGGAGAGTGAAGTCGATTTCCAGACCTTATTAGATTTCCTCGCACTTGCTCGATTAGATGCGATTGGCATCTTCGGCTATAGCGATGAAGAGGGGACCGAAGCCCAGAAACTTGATGGCCAATTGAGCGCACAGGAGATTCAAGAGCGGGTGGATGTGTGCGCGGCCCTTGCCGACCAAATGATCAGTGAACGCGCAGCGGCGCGCGTTGGCGAAGAGGTGCTCATTCTCATAGAAGATGCGGACGAGTTGGAGGGGCGAGCCGCTCATCAAGGTCCTGAGGTCGATGGCAGTACGCGGATTGTCAAAGGTGAGTCTGACGTCATGATCGGAGAAAAAGTAACGGTAGGAAGTTATATTCGTGGCGAAGTCATCGGATCGGATGGAGCTGATTTACTTGCCCGAACCATTTAAATCAATGCTTAACCTTCCCAACGCACTTACCATCATTCGGATCGCACTTATTCCACTCTGCTTTACCGCCTTAATGTATAAATCTGGCAATGACCCGCAATGGCGCATCATTGCTTGGTGGGGCTTCTTTATTGTGGGCATGACCGACATACTCGATGGGAGATTAGCTAGATCGCGAAAGCAGATTACTGAATTGGGCAAATTCCTCGATCCAGTGGCAGATAAATTGCTGGTTGGCTCGGCGCTTGTGGGACTCTCGCTTTTGGGTGAGTTGCCATGGTGGATCACGGCAGTAATTCTTGGTCGAGAATTAGCGGTAACAGCGCTCAGAATTTTTGTCGTGCGATTGGGAGGGCGCATCATTCCAGCAAGTCGTGGCGGGAAATTGAAAACGCTTACTCAAGGTTTTGCCACCGGTTTTTATGTGTTGCCGTTAATTGCCTCGCTCCATACCGCACGCGATATCTTTATGTATGTAGCGATTGGAATTACCGTCTTTACTGGTTTGGAGTATTTCGTAAAAGCGCTAACTGCTCCCAAATCTGATTCGCAGAGTAGTTCTAGGTAGGTCGAGGAATGAGCGAAATCACGGAAGCCACTGTCTCTGAGATCATTAAATTGTTGCGAACATCGAATCACACTCTCGCAGTCGCAGAATCGATAACGGGTGGAATGCTTGGCGGAGCGATTACATCAGTCGCCGGCTCGTCCGATGTTTTTATCGGTGGGATCGTGGCGTACAACGTGCGGATAAAAAGTGAATTACTTGCCGTTGCTCCTGAATTGATTTCTGCGCATGGCGTAGTAAGTCGGGAAGTCGCAATTGCAATGGCAGCGGGAGTCCAACGGAGGCTCGGAAGCGATTGGGCCATTGCTACAACTGGAGTCGCCGGCCCTGGTCCCAGTAGCGGGGTAGCAGCTGGCACCGTCTGGATCGCAATTGCCGGCCCGGAGGGTGCGACAGCAGAGCCACTGGTGCTTCCTGGCGATCGCGAAGCGGTTCGAATGGCCGCGATTGACCGCGCACTTGGAGCTTTTACCCGTATCCTTAGAGGGTGAGCCAGCCATCTCTTCTCCGCGACCATATCGGCGCTGCGCTTCGTCGTGCGCGTATCGAACAAGGGCAGACGCTACGCCAACTCTCTCGACGCTCGAGCGTATCCCTCGGCTATTTAAGCGAGATTGAGCGCGGACAGAAGGAAGCCTCCTCCGAATTGCTTGCCTCGATTTGCGGTGCGCTAGCGCTCTCCATCCCTAACCTTCTCCTTGAGGTTTCGCGTTCGATGCATCGACAACTCATCGAGAATCATGGTGGGCTTGCCGCTCGTCCAACTCTTGCAATCGTTGCGCTCGACAACACGAGAGCGCAAGATGCCGTCAATATCGAGGACGCAGCCTAAGAGCGTCAATACTGTGCTCGTGCAGAGCAACAGAACTCGTACCGCCCTACTCGATGGAGCACGCTTAGTACTCTCCGAAGTGGGCGTACGTGAGGCAAATATGATCACCATCGCTGATCGCTCTCGAGTTGCTCGAGCGACTTTATATAACCATTTCCGCGATAAAGAAGAGATTCTCCATGCGCTCCTTGACTCTGAAATTGCGCGGATGAGTGAATTAGCAAAGAGCGCATCAAATCGAAGTGAAGTTCTCTTCCTCTTATCTCGAGACATTTTTGATAATGGAGTTTTGCGAAAGGTCGCTGAATTAGAGCCCCATCTGATTGCACGAATGGTCACAATCTCGGAGAGTGAGAAGTGGGGCCAAGTCAGAGAGACTTTGCAATCGGTTCTCTACTGCTCACGTGAGAGTGGCGAGTTGGTGTTGCGATGGTTGCTTTCACAATTCTTTTCGCCCGTCCCTGAGAGCGCGCGCCGCGGCGCGGTAGAGAAGGTCGAAGCAAGCCTCTCGTTATGAAGACTCTGGGAAAGTTCCTTTTCTTTCCGCTCTTGCTCGCACTAGCCACACCGTTACCAACGTTCGCGCAAAGTTCCGAGCGCGTCATCTTTGCCTCTCGCAATATCTATCTTGGCGCCGACGTGGGAGTGGCGATGGCCAAACTCCCTAACTTTCCCGCAGCTGCTCAATTTATGTGGGATCAAGTCCGTGATACTGATTTCTCGCAACGAGCGCCCTTACTTGCGCAAGAGTTGATTGCCACTGGCGCCCAGGTAATTGGCATTCAAGAGGCCACCATCTGGCGCTGTCGCGCCGGAGTTTTTTCGGAGGAAGTTGTGGTCTATGACTTCCTCGCTCAACTGGTTCGAGAACTCAATGCACGGGGAGGAAAGTTTTCAGTTGCGCAAGTTGGAGATAAAGAGGCGGTCAATCCTGGTTTTGAGATTGCACCCATTCCTTATCTGACGATGGTGAGAGATGCGAAGACCTTTCAGCCCTTATTTAGTAAGGATCGGGTTGCCTGCGGTTTCACGATTAGCGACGCGCTCCTTGTTCGTGATGATGTGGAAATCATCGACGTTGGCACTTCGGAGTATTCAGCTAAGTATTCGATCATCCCTACTTTGATGACGATCTATCGCGGATATACCTGGGCTGATTTACGGATAGGTATGAGCACCTTTCGGGCAATTACTACACACCTGGAGTCGCTCTGGGATAGCAATGAAATCCCAAACGCTGCAGAACAAGCAACGGAACTCATCAAAGATCTTCAAGAGGCAAAGATGCCCGTGGTGGTTATGGGAGATTTCAATAGCGATCCACGTGATCCGCGCCCATCAGATGCAGTGTCAATCAATCCTGGAGCGCAACCCTCGGCAAGTGAGAGGTGTGTGGCGCAAGTGAATATGCCAACACCTGCGAATGCAATCGATACCTGCAACGCTTATTGGAAGATGGTTCGAGCAGGATTCACGGAAATCTCCTCTGACGTGATGGATCCAAAAAACTTTACCTGGGGAGCAGATGCCCTTCTTGCCGGTCCTGCACCTGATCGCCTTAAGGCAAGTATTGATATGGGAGGAGATGGAATTTTCACCGACCGCTTGGATTACATCTTTGTGAAGAATGGAGAGAGCGCCTTTAATGGAGCACTTATCGGTAATCAATGGCCAGAAGGTTTAGATACCTGGCGCTGTTCAAGCGATGCACAAATAGCGCTCTCGCAAAGTGGCGCTAATGGATTGGGAAAACGATTGCCGACATCGCGTGAGGGAAGGTGCCTACCTTCAGATCATGCGGGGGTCGCTGGCGCTGCAGAGCTACCTGCCAACGATGGTCGTGACCTGGCGCTACCGGAGCGGACGCGCTCGCCGTTGACCTTCTGGTCGGTGGTGGGTGGGCTTGCCCTGCTTGCTCTCCTCGCTCTCACCTGGCGGGTGCTCCGTCGGATCCGGCGTGTCGAGTAAGGGGTGAATAGCATTCGAACATCTGTTCGGATAGACTATCCCCAGTGGCTAATTCTGTAAGGCTCAATGTCGGTGGTAATCCGTACCTTCGGGAGTGAGACAGATCGATAGAGATTGATATGAAAGGTAGGCGCGAAATGGCACGAGAGGCACGTGAAAGCAAGGAGAGCAGCGAGAAGGCTGGAGACTCCAAGGCAAAGGCCGAGAAGGCAAAGGCGCTAGATACGGCGCTCGCTCAGATTGAACGCCAATATGGCAAGGGCTCCGTCATGCGGATGGGTGAACGTCGCGCCGAGATTACCGAAGTCATCCCGACTGGCTCCATTGCACTCGATATCGCGCTGGGTATCGGTGGACTCCCTCGTGGACGGGTCGTAGAGATCTACGGTCCAGAGTCAAGCGGTAAGACAACTGTGGCTCTTCATGCAATTGCCAATGTCCAACGTGCAGGCGGTATCGCAGCCTTTATCGATGCAGAGCATGCTCTTGATCCCGAGTATGCAAAGAAGCTTGGCGTCGACATCGATGCCCTTCTTGTCTCTCAACCAGATACTGGCGAACAAGCTCTTGAAATCATGGATATGTTAATTCGCTCAGGCGCTATCGATATCGTCGTTATCGATTCAGTTGCCGCTCTTGTTCCGCGTGCGGAAATCGAGGGTGAGATGGGTGATTCACATGTTGGTCTTCAAGCTCGATTGATGTCGCAAGCTCTCCGAAAAATCACTGGCGCCCTTCACAGCTCCAACACCACAGCGATCTTCATTAATCAGCTCCGCGAAAAGATTGGCGTCTTCTTTGGTTCACCAGAGACGACCACGGGCGGTAAAGCGCTCAAGTTCTATGCATCTATCCGTCTTGATGTCCGTCGCATCGAGACTCTTAAAGATGGACAAGAGGCGGTTGGTAACCGTACTCGCGTCAAGATCGTCAAGAACAAGATGGCGCCACCATTTAAGCAAGCAGAGTTCGACATCATCTACGGTGTGGGAATCTCGCGCGAAGGTTCACTCATTGACCTCGGTGTAGAAACCGGAATCGTCAAGAAGAGCGGCGCTTGGATTACCTACGAAGGCGATCAACTCGGACAAGGCAAAGAGAATGCTCGCGCCTTCCTTCGCGACAATCCTGACCTAGCCGATGAGATTGAGAGGAAGATTCGCGCTCAATTCACGATCGGTCAGATTGATCCTGCTCTTGCGGCAGCGGTTGAAGAGGCTGTTTCAAACGCAGATATCGACTTCTAATCCTCGTTACCTATGGATTACGAGCCTGACCCCTACTCGGTCGCGACAAAGATCGCTGTTGATGCGCTCTCACGTCGCGCACGGAGTAGGGGAGAGCTTGCAGAAATTTTGGCAAAGCGCGGAACCCCTGAGGATGTTGCCGAGCGCCTAATTGATCGATTGGTTACCCAAAAGTTAGTTGATGATCACGCATTTGCGCAGGAGTGGTCTCGGTTGCGCCATCGGAGCAAAGGGCTATCACGTCGAGTGCTCGCGCAAGAACTTCGGAAGAAATCAATTGCTCCTGAAGTGATTGACGAGGTGCTCGGTGAGATTTCTCGTGACGATGAGATCATTGCGGCACGGAATCTCGTTGCCAAGAAATTGCGGAGCCTGAACTGTTTCGATAGCGAAGTTCAATACCGTCGACTTCATTCTTTGCTCGCTCGCAAAGGGTATTCCTCAAACATCATCAGTGAGGCGATTCGCCTTGAGTTGGCTATCGCTTCTTAAATCCTGCTGGACACCTAGGCGCGGTGCCAGAGACCTTCTTTGTTAGCTTTCCCTTTACACATGAAATAGTGATTCGTGGCGCTGCGGCCTTTTTGGGTGCGGCAACTTGGCTTGAGGAAGTTGCGCTGTTTTCTGTTGGCGTTGCTGGCGCAGCTGCTGAACTCTGATTCGTTTGATTAAGTTTGATTTTTAGAGTGGGCGCGGAGAAGGTGAAATTCTTCGCGTCAAGATAGACCCAATCACCTGACGTTTTTAATTCCACTGTCGAAACATTCTCTTTTCCATCGCTTGAGGTAATCGAGATTGAGGCAGATGTCGGCAACTTCTCCATTCCATAGAGACATTTGA